>Ga0256845_1002430_pt1 | contig 13512 bp, 11 predicted proteins | sample RiftiametaG_FD_189101 | JGI IMG/M metagenome (GOLD analysis project Ga0256845, IMG submission 189101) | Tube worm associated microbial communities from hydrothermal vent at the East Pacific Rise, Pacific Ocean - Riftia | ecosystem: Host-associated > Annelida > Integument > Unclassified ... | reverse complement strand
CTATTCTCTCTTCAAGTGAAAAAAGATGAGTTTTAGAAGGATTCTTCAAAGCGGCAACTATTACTTTATCAAAAAGCTCCAGACCTCTGAGAATAATATCAACATGACCGTTTGTTATAGGGTCATATGATCCGGGATAGACGGCAATCTTTAATTTACCCATTTTCCCCCTCTATTAATAATAAAAGTTTTATAATCTCCTTTTCAAGTTCATCAACGGTTCCATTGTTATTAAGTTTAAAATCCGCTTCTTCTATACATCTCCCGACCTGCTGACCACCGTCCGGTTCACCAATTCCCCATTCCCTGTCAAGCCTTCTGTTTAATTCATCTATATTCGCTGCATCCGTATTTCTTGATCTGTTTATAAGCCTATCAATAATTATCTTTCTCTCAGACAATACGGCAATAAGAAAAAATCGATTGATTTTTCTTAACTCTTTTATTTCTTCAGGATTCCTGATCCCGTCAATCACCCATTTTTGTTCTGATAATGATTCAATCCTTTCTCTTACTTTTTTCCCAAGGACTCCGGCTCCGCCCTCGCTTCTAAGCTGATTCCCGATATCCTGCATACGGGATCTCGTTTGTATTCCACCTTCTTTGGCAGCTCGTTCTCTTACAATATCCGACAGAGATATATATTTAAATCCCTTCCTTTCTAAAACTTTAACGATTTCTCCCTTGCCTGATGCCATTCTTCCAGTTAAACCGAGACAAAATTTATTAATCACAACAGTCAACCTTCATATTTATATTTATCTTCAATAATATCATGCTCCTGCCACTCTTTCATCCACTCTTCAGTATCAAACACTTTGAATTTCTCTTCAGCTTCTGTTACAGAGCATATCACATTCCTCAAACCTGCATTTATAATCATTTTTTTACAGATAAAACATGGGAAAGCATTAATAACACTTTTAGTCATCCGGGATTCCCCGTAAATATACATATCACCACCTAAAAGACTTACGCCCGCTCTTGCTGCATTAATTATGGCATTCTGCTCGGCATGAACGGATCTGCAAAGCTCATATTGAGTCCCCGAAGGTATTTTCAACTTTTGCCTCAAACAGAAACCATGCTCAAGTGAACTTTTTGTCTTCCTCGGAGCACCGACATATCCGGTCGCTATTATCTGATCCTCCTTTACAATAATTGCACCTATCAAAACCTTTAAACAGGTCGATCGTGATGAAACAACTTTTGCTATATTCAGATAATACTCACTCTTTTCAGGTCTGATTATCAATATATCCTCCCGATCAAAAATTATATCACAGCATTGACAAAAAGGTAAAACATAAATAGATAAGCAATTTAAACCAAATCGGCTATAAATTACAAAATAGTTTAAAGTTTAGTTAGTAAAACATTAATGGATAAATATTAAATGCAGGAAATACTCACGAATAATTCTACCTGCTTTCCCCCTTTTGTCTTTTTGGAATTCTTATAAACGGATTTGTATCATCTTTCTGCTTTTTAACATAAATTTCTTCCTCGGGTTTCCCTTCAGCCATCTCTGATAAAATCCTGAGATCTTCTTTAACATTATCGAGTTCAAATTTCAGATCCCTAAGTGTTCCGAGATCATTGCTCTCAAGTTCACGTGCTATCCTTTTTAATAATCTGTCACACTCGCCTCTCATATCCCTCATATTAGGATTTTCTTTACACTCCTTTATAAAATTAGAGATACTGATAATTCCGGCCTTTAACTCTTTTGTTTCATCTTTCTTACTTATGGATTCTTTTTTTTCCTTCGTGCTCTCTTTACTTTTTTTCTTTAATTTCTTTTTTTCTTTTTTTTCTTCCACCTTAGGTTCGGCTGTTAAATTTCTACTTCTCAATTCATCGATTTCACCCTTTGAAAGAAGCCCCGAATGAATTATAGTTATCTCTTTGTTTTTCCCCGAGGAGAGATCCACAGCTGTAACTTTCAGAATACCGTTAACATCAATCTCAAATTTAACCTCTATTCTCGGCTCTCCTTTCGGAGCAGGTTTGATCCCGCTTAAGATGAAAGTCCCCAACTTAGTATTATTATCTACTTTTTTACTCTCTCCCTGAAAAACATCCACTTCAACCTCGGTTTGTTCCTCGATAGCTGTCGTAAACACCATCGTTTTAAATATTGGAATAGTAGAATTTGCCTCTACTATCTTTACAAACATCTCCCCTTGAGTTTTAACTCCGAGAGAAATAGGAATGACATCTACAAGTAGTACCTCTTCTGTTTTTCCTGATGATATCGATCCCTGAACCGCAGCACCCATAGCAACTATTTCATCCGGATTTACTCTTTTATTGGGAGCCTTTCCGAAAAACTCTTCTAACCTTTTCTGGATATACGGAATCCTTGTCGACCCACCGACTAATAAAACCTCATCAACATCAGCTTTGTCAAGTTTGCTTGCTTTTAACGCCTGTTTGCAAATAGTTATGGTTTTATCCACGGTATCCGATATTAACTCTTCGAATTCCGATCTTGTAACAGTCTCGGAAAAATTAATCGGTTCATTATCCTTTTCGGCTAAAAACGGAAGATTCACCTCATACTCTTCAAGCTGGGAAAGCATTTTTTTCGCTTTTTCCGCTTCATCTCTTAATCTCTGTACTGCCAATCCGTTGCCTCCGATATCAACTCCGGAAGTATCCTTTATCTTTTTTAAAAATCTATCGGTAAGCTTTATATCAAAATCATCACCGCCAATCTTAATATCACCTGCAGTCGCAAGGACTTTTATCACATCATTTGAAATCTCAAGTACCGAAACATCAATCGTTCCTCCACCGAAATCATAAACAAGAACTTTTGAATTTTCTTTTAATTTAAGTGAGAAAGCGAGTGAGGCGGCAGTCGGCTCGTTAATTATTCTGATTACATTCAAACCGGCTATCTCTCCGGCATCTCTTGTAGCTTGCCTTTGAGAATCATTAAAATATGCCGGAACAGTAAGTATTGCACCGGAAACAGACTCTTTCAGATCTTTTTCGGCAGCTTCTTTTAATCCTTTCAAAATTATCGCCGATATCTCTTCCGGAGAATATAGCTTTTCATCAACCTTGATCTTTACACGATCATTCCCGTCATCGACTACCGAATAAACGAACTGGTCAAGATACGGTTCAACTTCCGAATATTTTTTACCCATAAGTCTTTTAACGGAATAAACAGTATTCTTGTTGAGAACAATCTGACTTTTAGCGGAATCACCGATAAGAACCTCTCCCGATTTCGAAAATGCAACAAGAGATGGAAAAATCCTCTCACCGTGAGGTCCCGGTAGCAGCTGCGGTCCGTTTGGGCCCATGAAAGCAGCTACTGAATTCGTTGTACCAAGATCAATCCCAATTATTATCCCCATCCTTTAATTGTTAACATATGAAAAATATATTGTCAATATTATCCTGATATCAAGAAAGAAAAATTTTATAATCTAACTAAATCAATATTTAAAAGATTGACTTTTTTTTCAAATTGCAACAACACATTATTCCCGTTAAGATTGGGATTGATTTCCGGGAAATTAATATAAAATTCAGATTTATTATCTATTCTAATCACTTTTGTTTTTTGTTTCTTCGGAAAAGATATTTTAACATTTCCACTATATAATTTCCGAAGTCTTATTTTCATTTTTCTTTTCTCAATATGAAAAAGAGAAAACCTTCTTTTAAACAATTTTTCAGGAAAATTTTCAGATAATTTTACAATTAAAAAATTTTCACCTGAATCCACTAATTTACAATAATTCTTAAGTTTATTAACTCTTCTTATAATATCCTGCCTGGAATATCTTAATCTTCTATTAAGGTTGAATATTATATAATTAACGGAAAAATTCTCAATTAAATATTTGATATTCTCTTCATCGGGGAAATATTTATTTAAAAACACTCGTTTGAATATTTCATTATTCTCATAAAAAACATTATATGCCGTTCTTCCATTAACATAGTAATTATAATGAGCAAAAGTATTAATGGTGTAATCACTGTTTTTCAACTGCATATAACCCGGAATAAAAATCGGAATTTCAAGAATTATTTTATCTTTTCTTTTTTCTATCTTCCTATATTTTTTTATTTCAAATTTAATCTCTTTTTTGTAACTTACATAGTTCCAATTTTCCATCAGAATTATTAAAGGAATAATTAATAAAATATATTTTTTTTTACTTTTAACATAAGTAAATAGTTTGAAAAATCCTATTGAAGAAACTAAAATCAATACAGGAAATATCAGAAACAATCCTCTATAGAGATATCTGAAACTTGAAAATGAAGGAACAAGTTTTACAAGCAATCCGTAAATTGAAAATTCAGCCCCGGGAATAATTGAAGAAAATTTAAAAAAAACAGCATTATAAATAAAAAAAACAGTCAATAATAATCTCATTTCTTTGTTGAATAAATGCTTATTCATAATAAAATAGATAAAAATTTGAATTGACAAAATAACGAGGAGAAGATTTGCCCATAAATATAAATTGTTTATATTTAAAAAATATACTGTTATCAATTGAATTATAATCGGGAAAATCAGAAATGATCTTTTCCCCCCATTAAAAAAAACTGCAATAAGAAAAAGAATAATAACCGCAAATCCCGGGAAAAACCTCTTAATCGGATGAATTTTACAATCAATATGTCTATATGTCATTGCCTCGGAGGTAAAAAGTAATCGCGAATCAACCAATGATTGATAATGTAGATTTCTTTTCAGCTCTGCATTTTTCATTGTATTAAGAAACGGATGAAAAGCGATAATCAAAAGAAGCATGAAAGGGAGAATAGACAGAAAAAATTTAAATATTGATTTTAAAGAGATAGTTTTTAACAGAAACATCACTAAAAAAAATATTGGTATTAATAATGCAATCAGGAAATATCCATGATAAATGCTGAATAATCCCTGAAGAAAAATAAAAAAACCGCATAAAAATCCATATTTAAATTCTCTGCTCTTCCAAAATTTAATAAGAAAGTATAAGACAAATCCTATCCAAAAAAAGGAGAATATATTTAATATTTCCGCTGCTCTTTTAATTGATGGATAAACAATAAATAAAAAAGAAGAAAAATATGCTTGTGATGTACTGTTCAAGCTCTCTTTAGCAAAAATAAAAATACCAACTCCTCCAATCCATAAACCAAATAAAATAAATAATCCATAACTTGTTAATAAATCGGTACCCAATATTTTATTAAACGCATAAAAAACTAACGTTTCTCCGAAAAGAGGATGCCCGTAGAATGTCACATATGCATTCGGATAAAAATAATTTAGGTGATACAAAGCATTTATATCATTCTCAATCGAATACAAATTCCATTCAAGAACCGATAATATATATTTGGTATCGGGAGACAATTCGACGGATAGATTGGATTTTGAATCCATAACCGAATTTACCGTAGGAAAATATATGATCAGTACCATAAATAATATAATTAATAAAAAAGAATATTTTCCAATATTCATCTTTCCGAAGTTTATAAACCATTGTTTTACAAAATTTTTCATTTTCCCTATCTATGTTTTAACTTTTCATAACGATTTAACTTTATTATATCATCTTTAAAAATAAAAGATCCTTCTAAATTATTCCCATTATTTCTTTGAAAAAACATATATAACAATCGGAAATATCTATAAAAATGTTTAAAATATGTTGAAATCAAAAAACACTTTATTTAAAAGTATTACCTATGATTTTAAGTTTTTTAGTGCAACTTTTTATGTTATAATAAGAAAATTGAGAGGAGTAAATGACAGATCTTAAAAATTTAAAAAATATAAACCAGAAAAAACCTAAGAACGGATACATCTTCTGGGTTTTTTCGGCAATCATCGTAATATTACTTTACGGAATGTTAACCGATACGGCAAGGGGAAGAGTCACAAAGCTTGATTTCTCAGACTTTATGAATAAAGTAGACTCAAAAAAGATTGTTTCAGCTTTTATTCAGGGAGATGAGGTTAACGGGAAATTTGAAGATCCCGACGGAAACCTTTCAAGCTATGAGACGGTTAAACCTCTTGAATATCCCGAGTTCATTAAAATTTTGAGAGATAACAAGGTCAAAATTACAGTTGAGAAGCTCAATAAGAATCAGTGGCTTTCCTATATTTTCAGTATCGCTCCCTTTTTAATCTTAATATTCTTCTGGGTAATAATGATGAAACAGCAGGGTGGTGGCAAAGCATTCTCTTTCGGAAAAAGTAAAGCTAAGATGTTTTCCGGTGAGAAAAATAAATTTACATTTAAAGATGTAGCCGGAGTTGTCGAAGCGAAAGAGGAGTTACAGGAGATAATCGAGTTTCTTAAGGAACCCAAAAAGTTCAGAAGACTCGGCGGTAAGATCCCCAAAGGGGTTCTTCTTGTCGGTGCCCCCGGAACGGGAAAGACACTTCTTGCAAAAGCAGTTGCAGGAGAGGCAAATGTGCCGTTCTTCTCCATTTCCGGATCGGATTTTGTTGAATTATTTGTCGGAGTCGGTGCATCCAGGGTTAGAGACCTCTTTGAAGAAGGGAAAAAACATGCTCCATGCCTCATCTTCATTGATGAAATTGATGCAGTCGGAAGACAGCGTGGGGCCGGACTGGGCGGCGGACATGATGAACGTGAACAGACATTAAATCAGCTTCTTGTTGAAATGGACGGATTTGATGCAAATGAATCGGTTATAATTATTGCAGCCACAAACAGACCCGATATTCTTGACAGTGCTCTTTTAAGACCGGGAAGATTTGATAGAAGGATCATGGTCCTTCCACCGGATGTAAAGGGAAGAGAGATGATCTTTGAAGTACATACAAGGAAAACTCCTATATCCGACAACGTTGATTTAAAACTTCTTGCACGGTCAACACCCGGATTTACCGGAGCCGATATTGCAAATATGGTTAACGAAGCGGCTCTTTACGCCTCAAGAGTGGGTAAAAAGAGCATTGATATGGAAGATTTTGAATATGCAAAAGATAAAGTTCTCATGGGAAGTGAAAGAAGAAGTATGATCATTTCAGAAGAAGAGAAAAGAATAACAGCATATCATGAGGCGGGACACGCCCTTATGGCAATACTTGAAGATGAAGCCGATCCGCTTCACAAAGTATCGATAATACCGAGAGGAATGGCATTGGGTGTTACGCAACAGCTTCCTATCGATGATAAATATACATACTCAAAAGAGTATCTTGAAGCACAGCTTAAAGTTCTCCTTGCAGGCAGGATAAGTGAAGAGCTGTTTTTGAAAACGATCACTTCGGGAGCGGGAAATGATTTTGAAAAAGCTTCATCAATTGCAAGGAAGATGGTTTGTGAATGGGGTATGTCTTCAATGGGTCCCGTTAGCTTTACAAATAAAAATGATATGATCTTTCTCGGCAGAGATATGATGTCTCATGCCGAATACTCTGAAGAAACTGCAAAAAAAATAGATTCGGAAATTTCAAAGATCCTTAATAAAGCTTATGCCGGAACAAAAAAAGTGCTGGTAGAATATAAAGAAAGTATGGAAAAGATTGCAAAAATGCTTCTTGAGAAAGAAGCTTTAAGCTCAGACGAGATAAATGATATTATTAACGGGAATTTAAAGAAAAAAAAGAGTAAAAAGAAAGCGGAAAGTAATAAACAAAAAAAAAGTAAATGATATTTGAGAATATTGTAAACGCTTTTTCCAAATTCGGGTTTAGCGATATTATCGATATTATATTTCTCTTCGTTCTTTTTTATTATCTTTTACTGTTGATCAAAGGAACAAAGTCATACCAGATGGCTATAGGCCTCCTGTCAATCGGGATTTTTGCAATATTTACCGATCTCCTGAACTTGACAGCTTCTTCATTTATACTTAACAACTTTCTTACATATCTTATCTTTGCAATAATCGTTCTTTTCCAGGATGAGTTAAGAAAAGTTCTGACAGAGATAGGAAGTAAGATCAGAAGAAAATATAACCTTGATCAAAAGTCGGGACTGACAGATGAAATAGTCAATACGGCAGTGGCTCTCTCGCTCTCAAAGATAGGTGCTATAATTGCAATAGAGAGAGAAAACAAGATCATAAACTATGTTAATAAACCGGTTACAATCAATGCCGAAGTCAGTAAAGATCTTCTTTTGACAATCTTCACTCCAAGTTCGCCCCTCCATGACGGAGCAGTTGTCATAAGCAATGGAAAGATATCTATGGCAAAATGTTTTTTCCCTCTTCCACCTCTTCTGGAATTAAGTCCCAGCGGAACCCGCCATCTTGCAGCAATAGGAATAACTCAGCAAACGGACTGTGTGACCATCGTCGTATCCGAAGAGACGGGAAAGATAGCACTTGCATTTAAGGGAGAATTGATAAGAGGTCTTGACAGAGAAGGTTTAAAAAGCAGAATGTTAAAATATAATCTTTAAAAGAAAATGGATATTAAAAAATTAATAGTTAATAACTCCGGTTTAAAAATCACGGCATTGCTTCTTGCAATTCTCGTATGGGCACTGATATCCGGAAAAGAGAGAACATTTCTTGATAAAAGCCTTGAGATAGAAGTTGAGAATTTAAATGTTTCCAAGATGATAGATGTCAGGAACAGACCGGAAACCATTAGGCTTAAGATAAAGGGAACATCAAAAGAGATGGGGAAAATCACTCCCGATGATTTCAAACTTAGGATTGATATGAAAGATATCAATGAGAGTACAAGGTTCAGTGTCTTTACGGAAGATTATTTGGAATATCCTAAAGATATTCATATTGAATCTATTCATCCTAAAATGATCGAAGTAACGGCAAGAGAATTTTTCTATAAGGAAGTACCCGTCAGAATACTCTATACAGGCAGACTCGCTAAAGGAATTTCCATTATTGAAAGAAAAATTATTCCGGAAAAAGTTCGTATATTCGGATATAGAGCTCAACTTATAAATATTAATACTGTTTTTGGTGCTGAAAAAATTGACCTCTCTAAAATACATTCAAATACAAGTTTGAAAATTCCTCTCAACAAAGGTAAAGAAATCCTAAGATTTGACGATTTTGAAAATGTAACAGTAAATATTTCCGTTGAGAATATAAATGCAAAAAGAAAAAAAAAATAGACTTTTCGGAACAGACGGAATAAGATCAAAATTCGGAAAATTTCCTTTATCCGATGATTCTATCAGGAAGATAGCCAGAACATCTCAAACACTTTTTAATGCAAAAAAAATACTGATAGGAATGGATACAAGAGCTTCGGGAATAAAAATTCGTGATCTGTTTCTTGAAGGCTTGCCTGAAAATGTCCGGCTTTTTGATACGGGGGTGATCACAACCCCGGGTATATCATATCTGACGGAGAAATGTGATTTTGATCTCGGTGTTATGATAAGTGCGTCACACAATCCTTCCGAATATAACGGGCTTAAATTTTTCACTTCAAAAGGGGAAAAGATCTCAAAAAAGAATGAAGAAGATTTTGAAAACATATATTATGAAACAGAGATCCCGGAAAGGGGCAGAGGAATAATCACAGCATATTCCGGAATTGAAAGATATACCGGTTTTTTAAAAAACTTTTCAACTCAACTTTCCTCCCAGAAGCATAATATTGTCGTTGATTGTGCGAACGGTTCCACTTCAGGATTTGCCTCGGAGGTATTCAACGAAACAGGAAACAGTGTAATATTTATCAACGATAATCCGGATGGACAAAATATAAACTTGAACTGCGGCTCAACATTTCCGAATAATGCCGGAAATAAAGTTAGTGAGACCGGATCCGATCTCGGCATCTCCTATGACGGAGACGGAGACAGAGTTCTGATCCTTGATAGAGACGGGAGAGAGATAAACGGTGACCACATAATCTATATATTAAGCAGATATTTCAAAAGAACAAAAAAGAATTTCCCATTCAAAATCGTCGGAACGATCATGACAAATATTTCTCTTGAAAAAAAACTGAATGAAATCGGGTTTGAACTTATCAGGAGTGATGTCGGTGACAGAAATGTATTTGATATGATGAAAAAAACCGGATCTCTGATCGGAGGTGAACCCTCCGGACATATAATTCTCGGTGACTATTGTAAAAGCGGAGACGGAATTCTCACATCTCTAATATTTCTCAAAGCAATCGAATATCTTTCAATTACTCCCGATGAAATATACTCTGCTTATAAACCGTTCCCTCAAAAAACTATCAGTATTCCCGTAAAAGAGAAAAAAGATATTAAGACATGGGATACACTTCAAAAAAAGATCAAGATTTTTAATGAAAAGTATGGGAATAATTCAAGACTCGTCATAAGATATTCCGGAACCGAACCTAAGATCAGAATAATGGTGGAATCGGAATATTCTGAAATAGTCGAAAAAAATATTGATGATTTAAAAAAATATATTTCATCTGAGATAGGAGGGGAAATATGAGATTAGGAGTAAATATTGATCATATCGCTACACTTCGCCAGGCAAGAATGTCGGATGAACCCGATCCGGTTTATGCGGCAATCATTGCGGAATTAGCCGGAGCTCACGGAATAACAATCCATATGAGACAGGACAGAAGACATATTCAGGAAAAAGATCTCCAGTTATTGCGTAAGATAGTTAAAACAAAGTTAAATCTTGAAATGGGTGTTTCTATGGAGATGCTCAAAATTGCTCTTAAATATAAACCCGACACCTGCACTTTGGTCCCGGAAAGTCCTGAAGAGGTTACCACTTCCGGAGGACTTGATATTCTTATGTACAGAGATAAGATCGAAGAGGTATCAAGCAACCTAAATGCGGCCGGACTTCAAGTCTCGGTATTTATCGATCCTGAGATCGAACAGATAAAAGCTGTCCATAGACTCGGAATAAAAATGATAGAGATTAATACGGGAGAGTATGCGAAAAACTGGAATACAAACTATTCGTTGATTGAACTTGAAAAGATTAAAAAATCGGCACTCTATGCAAAAAAGCTTAACATGAAAGTTTATGGCGGTCACGGTTTGACATATAGAAATGTTAAGGATATTGCCAACATCGATGATATAGAAGAGTTGAATATAGGCCATACTATAATTGCCAATTCAACATTTTTAGGACTTGAAAGAGCTGTCACAAGAATGCTCGAACTTATTCAGTAATTTCCGGAGGAGAAATGTATGATCTTATCTTTTTAGGCGGAGGACCCGCAGGTTATGAAGGAGCGATTGCCGCTGCCAAGAATGGATTGAAATGTGCAGTTATTGAAAAAAGCAGACTCGGGGGAACCTGTCTGCAAAAAGGCTGCATCCCTACTAAGGTTCTTTTAAACTCGGTTAAAACTATTAAAAAATTTAAAACATCCCCGAGAATAGGTGTTAAGGTTATCGATTATGAAGTTAACATAGAGGCTATGAAAAAATATAGGGACGGAGTTGTATCAAAACTTACGAGGGGAATTGAACTTTTATTTAAAAATAGCGGGGTCGATCTTATTAAAGGAACAGGTAGGATAATTAATGAGGGTGAAATTGAAGTAGACGGATCCGAAATTTTAAAAGCTTCAAACATTGTTATCTCAACCGGATCGCACCCGGCTCAACTTCCCTTTTTACATTTTGACAATAACTTAATAATGGATTCGGCAAAAGCCCTGGAGCTTAATGATATTCCTGAAGAACTTTTAGTAATAGGTGCGGGAGCCATAGGACTTGAGATGGCAGTTATCTACAATCTGCTCGGATCAAAAGTTACGGTTGTTGAAATACTTGATCAGATAGTTCCGGGTAGTGATACAGAGCTGTCTGAGTTGTTAAAAAAAGAGTTAAAAAAAGATAGAATAGATATCTTCACATCAACCTCATTATCGGCTCCTGTTATAAAAGAAGAAGAAGGAAAAGTTGGATTTAAGTTTAAAAACAGTGAGAAAGAGTGGAATTCGGAATTTGATAAAGTTCTTTTATCGGTTGGAAGAAGACCGAATACGGAAAATATTTGGGATAATTCTATTAAAATAGAAAAAGATAATAAAGGTTTTATAAAAACCGATAAAAACTTAATGACTTCGGTAAAATCCATATTTGCCTGCGGAGATGTTATAGGCCAACCTCTGCTTGCACACAAAGCATCTCATCAGGCTGTCGCAATAGTTGATCATATTGTTTATGGGAAGGATATCCCTGATTTTACCATTCCGGCTGCTATCTTCACCTTTCCCGAATTTGCATCGGTCGGTCTTTCCGAAAAAGATGCCGATGAACTTAATATAGAGTATAAAGTAGGGAAATTCCCCTATTCCGCCGGCTCGAGATCAAATGCAATTAATGAAAAGACAGGTTTGGTTAAAATTATTTCAGACAAAAAAAACACACTGATCGGTGCTCATATATTGGGTGCGGAGGCAGGTGAGCTTCTTCCGATTCTGACTTTTGGAGTTATGAAAAAGATGAATGCTTCCGATTTTAAAGAACTTATATTTATTCATCCGACCTTAAGTGAAAATATGTGGGAAGCTCTCGGAGAAATTTCAGGATTTTCTATTCATATATAAGATAGAATAACTACTTTAAACGAAAAAGTTTATCTCCGACCTTAACTCTCTCGCTATTTCCCGTAACAAGCGATTCAGCCGGTTCTTCAGGGAAAAGCATAACTATTGTTGAACCGAGCTCAAAGCGTCCCATCTCATCAAGCTGAGAGATCTCAACATTAACCTTTTTCCAGATATTGTCCCTTCCGTATCTATTGATAAACTCCATTTTTATACTTCCGACAAACGTAGCTCCAACTGCAATAAAATAAAGGGGAAATTCATTTATTACGGTTTTTACCGCTATTCTCTCATTCTTTATAAACAGCTCCTTAATATTATTTAAACCTATGGAGTTGACAGGGTAAAGTCTGCCGCGAAGATGACAGTAACTCTCCAACTCTCCGGAAGCCGGATAATGAAATCTATGGTAATCCTTTGGAGACAGATATATAGTTGCAACATACCATCCTTTTGAAAAATCTATCTTCTCATTTATCAATTCCGATATTGAATATGCGGAACCCTTGATTTGAAATGCTTTGTCTTCCTTAACAAGCTCAAGATTTGAAAGGATTCCATCAGCAGGAGAAAGAATAAACTTATCATCTTTTTTCAAAGGACGTACCGCAGGAGCAAATCTCCTTAAAAATATTTCATTAAGAGAGTGATAATCCTCAACATCACCTTCAAACTCATCCATACTGATATCATATGTGTTTACAAAAAATCGGATTATAATATTGATAAGAAATACCGGTCTTCTCCTTTTCGTCAACCAACCGTACATCCTGCTGAAAACCGGCATCGACAAAATAGACAAACCGAATTTAATTATATATTTCATTTTCACTCTAATTATACCACTTTTTACTTTTATCTTTTTATTTTTACTTTGATCTTGTTAACTCTGGCTGATTGCTGAAGGCTGTTTTCTTCATTGAGAATTACCTCCACCCGACCGTCGTCTATCCTTCGGAACATCGAATTTATTAACTTAAATTTTAAACTCACTTCGT
>Ga0256845_1002429_pt1 | contig 13514 bp, 13 predicted proteins | sample RiftiametaG_FD_189101 | JGI IMG/M metagenome (GOLD analysis project Ga0256845, IMG submission 189101) | Tube worm associated microbial communities from hydrothermal vent at the East Pacific Rise, Pacific Ocean - Riftia | ecosystem: Host-associated > Annelida > Integument > Unclassified ... | reverse complement strand
GCTTCGGCGAGAGCGTTGGGAAAATTCACATACCACTGGCTTCCTTTTTTGCGGGAGATCAGCTGAATTCTGGTCGGGTAACCCATTATTGCCTCCTTTTCATAAACTACGGATATCCATAGTCTATAATACAAACAAAGGAGACGCAAGTCAATACCCTACCATCTGTTATCTTTGTTTTACTCAGAAAATCGACACACTGAATTGGTTCAAGGAACTGTGGCGAATCATTTGATCAACTGAGCCAATTGTGAAATTAGCAGCAAGACACTTACAACCCGTCATAGTATCACTGACAGGGTACTAGCACCGGTTTCCGGTGTTAACAACACAGACCTGTGCAGCCGATCAGTTCTTTACCTTGTTTTCAACCACTTTGAGGCTGCTCATTCTAAGGGGAGGTGTCTTTCTTTCACCGAGAAGTGAAACAGGATAGAAATAGTCCTGCCAGTGATAGTCTGTGCTGTTTCCTGTTAGTGAGATGGAAAGCAGGTAGTTTCCAGGCTCAATGATCTCAGGTGTTATTTCAATAACAGCCTCGCTGGTTCCGTTTACTGTAAGAAGCGGTTCTCCGTTCTCGAGGTTGTTTGAGGCAAGAACTGTTTCTCCGTCGGGGCAGTGGATCGAGAAACCCAGTATGATGTTTTCAACCGATTTGCCTTCCCTGGTTTCGATAACTGTGTTCACCCTTACAGTATCGCCCTGTCTGAATGTTCTTCTTGGTATTCCGCTGCCGTTGGTCAGTGTAACACGGCTGAAAAATACTTCACGGTTGCCCCACTCTCTGGGAGCTGCCGCTGAAGCTGTGTTCTGAAGCCTGCCAGCATTGGCATCGAGGTAGGAACCCAGTACATCGTCTACAGGGCCGTCCATTCTTACCCTGCCGGAATCAAGCCAGATTGCCCTTGTACACAGCCTTCGAACAGCCTCGGGGTCGTGGCTGACAAACACTATTGTTTTCCCGGATTCTCTGAAACCGAATATTCTGTCGTAGCATTTTGCCTGAAAAGCAGAGTCTCCCACGGCAAGAACCTCGTCTATAAGAAGAATATCCGGGTTTACGCTGGTTGCCAGGGCAAAACCCAGCCTCATGAACATACCAGAGGAATAGTACTTCACAGGTGTGTCCATGAACCGCTCCAGCATGGCGAATTCCGCAATTTCCGGAAGAAGCGCACGCATCTTCTTCTGGTCAAAACCCAGAAGGGCTCCGTTCAGGAAGGTGTTCTCTGCACCTGTAAGCTCCGGGTGAAAGCCAACACCAAGGTCAAGAAGTGATGCAATTCTTCCAGGTGCTCTTACCTCGCCTTCTGACGGGCTGTAGATTCCAGCAAGCAGTTTAAGCGTTGTGGATTTACCTGCTCCGTTTGCCCCTACAAGAGCAACAGATTCGCCGGGAGATATCTGGAATGAAGCGTGATCAAGTGCCCGGAACCAGTCACGGCTGGTCTTGCGACCGAATACATTCAGGATGGTCTCCATGATGCTTACCGACCTGTCACGGTAAAGCCTGTAGTCGAGGCATACATTCGAGAACTGAACGAGACCCTTCTCTGTTCCCATTGCTACAGCTCCTTAACCACAGACGGTTCCATCCTTCTGAAAACCGCAAGACCCGCTGCAAGAATAACCGCTGTCCACACGGTCATTGAAACCCACGCCCAGAGCTCGGGCCATGTGCCGTAGTACATTGTCGAATGGAAAACCTCCATTACCCCTGCAACTGGATTGAACCTGATAACAGCTTCCATTCGCCCTGGAATAAGCCCGGCACCAAGGGGATAGATAACAGGGCTTGCATAGAACCACGCAAGAAGAATTACCTCTAAAAACTGTGCCACATCCCTGTAGTACACATTGCCCACAGATATCATCATGGCAAAACCGCTGGTCATTGCTGCAAGAAATACAACTGCAACAGGCAGCAACAGAAGAGACAGCCCGGGCGTGTGACCGAACACCACAAGAAGTATCTCCAGAACACCCATTGCCATGAGCATGTGTACGGCGTTGGCGATCACAGCGGAGATGGGAAGAGCAACCCTGGGGAAGTAGATCGATCTTATAAGCTTCTGGTTGTCAAGCAGGGTTTTGGTTGAAGCGGAAAGAGAAGCGGCAAAGAAGTTCCACGGCAGAAGCCCTGTAAGAAGGAAAAGAGAGAAGTGCTGTATGGCCCCACCGAAACGAATGATCTTTGTGAAAACAATGGTGTAAACAACCATGCTGAAAAGCGGTTTAAGCAGAAACCACAGAAAACCAAGTACACTTCTCTTGTACCTTACCTTAAGATCTTTCTCTACAAGGCTCTTCATCAGCAGAAAGTCACCGGTCATTTTTTGCCGATTTTCCTCTCTGTTCCACTTAGTATCCGTGATATGTTTGACCTGTGGGTAACAAGAATGACCAGAGTAATAACAATAAGAACTGCTTCAGGATACAGCTGCTCATTAAAATACAGCCCGAGAAAAGGCAAAGATATTCCCGCAACAACGCTTCCAAGAGAAACCATTTTAAAAGAGGCAAGAAGCAGAATGAACAGCCCCAGAGCCACAAGAACCGGATAGGTCGAAAGAACAAGAAGCGCACCGAGGGCAGTTGCCACACCTTTTCCACCTTTGAAACCGAACCACGGCATAAACACATGGCCGCACACGGCAGCAATAACAACCGCACTGGGAAGCCATGCGCTCTGAACCCCGGCTGACACTGCAAAATACACCGGAGCCGCACCCTTTGCAGCATCGAGCACAAGGCCGGTAACACCCATCGCCGTTCCGCTGGTTCGCAGCAGGTTTGTGGCACCGGGATTGCCTGAACCGTGTTCCCGGAGGTCAACACCTTTCAGCTTTCCCAGAAGCCAGGAAAAGGGAACAGAACCGCAGAGAAAACCCAGAAGTATGTACAGCGCCGCACTCATCAGTGCTCCCTGTTCCTGTAAACGATCTTGAGGGGAACTCCGTTCATGTTTAGTTCTTCATGCATTCTGTTCTCAAAGTAGCTCTTGTAGTTATCTGGAATGAGGTCTGCTCGCGAAACAAACGCTACAACAACCGGAGGTGTGTCTTTTACCTGAGTTATATAGAAGAACTTCAGCATCTTGCCTTTGGGCGAAGGGGGCTGAACAGCGTTAACAATACCCCGCATCAGTTTGTTCAGTTTTCCTGTGGAAATCTGTGCTTTTCTTCGCTCGGCAACAGACTGCACCATTGGAAGAAGCCTGCCCATTCCCTTACCCTCCAAAGCACTGGTAAAGAATATCGGTATCCATTTTGCCAGAGGAAACCGCTGAACAACGCTGCGAATCCACAGATGCCTGTCAAGGCCGAGGTCTACCTTGTTCACACATATAAGCAGACCCTTACCCATCTCCCAGGCTCTTGTTGCAAGCCTCAGATCCTGAGTTGTGGGGTATTCGTTACCGTCCAGAACAACAACTACTACATCGGCACTGCCAACGCTCTTCCATGAGCGAAGTGTGCTGTAGAACTCTATATCCTCCATCTTCCTGGCCTTCCGGCGCAGACCTGCTGTATCAATAAGACGGTAGTTGGTATCTTTCAGTGTAATGTAGGAGTCGATGGAATCTCTTGTTGTTCCTGCAACCGGTGTTACGATGTTTCTTTCGTCATTAAGGAGGCGGTTTACAATAGAGCTCTTCCCCACATTGGGTCTTCCTATCACCGCCACTGAAATCCCGTCAAAATCAGGCTTCTCAACAACTGGAAGGTCCCGGACAATCTCGTCAAGCAGATCCCCCACACCAAGCCCGTGTGCTGCACTTACAGGCCATGGCTTTCCAAGACCAAGCGCGTTGAACTCGTGTTCAAGACCAAGCCTGTCAGCAGAGTCAATCTTGTTAACAGCAAGCAGACACGACAGGCCGCTTTTCCTTACAAGCTCAACAGCAGCCTCATCAAACGGGTGTACACCCTCTGTGCCGTCAACAAGAACAACTATAACCTGGGCTTCCTGTACAGCAAGATTGACCTGTTTCACAATGGCATTCTGAAATGGGTCATCACTGCCGGGAGAAAGACCTCCTGTGTCAACAGCGATGAAGTTAACACCGTTCCATTCCCCTGTGCCGATCTTCCTGTCTCTGGTAACCCCTGCTTCATTATCCACAATAGCGGTTCTTCCGCCGATAAATCTATTGAAAAGCGAAGACTTGCCAACATTAACACGGCCTACGATGGCCACAACAGGCAGTTCCATCCGCAACACCTCCTGACTCTGCATAGTATTGAGCCAGAATATACTTTCAGCACCCTGTTCTGCGTTAACCGTCCGCTAGATTATATTAGGCCACTATGAAAAAACTGATATTCATTATCGCTGTGGTATCAACGCTGCTTTCAATTGCTGTTACAGCAGCGCGTCTTGACCGTAACCTGGAACTGCTTACGCTTGACCTTCGCTTCAGCCTGTTCCCTGACACCGCGTCAGCCGACAGCAGCATTGTGATCATAGGCGTTGATGATGCCTCCCTTGAATCCATGGACTGGCTGGGGTGGCCGTGGCCAAGGCAGATATGGTCGGACATGACGGCATTTCTTTTCCGGTCAGGCGCAGAAGTCGTTTATTTCGACATAACATTCGCTACAAGCTCAACCTTCTCCGCCGGCGAAGACAGTGTTTTCGGAGCCGTGGCCGGCACAGGCAAAACCGTGTTTATCACAGGGCTTGGTAGTGAGGAAGGTCAACCAATACCACCAAATGCATTGATCGATCTCAACCTTTCTACTGAGAAAACCGACAGGTACAGATTTGCCTCCCCTCCTGTTTCACCTATTGCGGATGGTGCAGCCCTTCTAGCAGCACCCTATGCTACCCCCGACGGCGATGGCATTTTCAGAAAGCTTCCTGTGTATTTTTCTGCTGAAACAGGGGTGGTTCCTTCGCCTGCTCTCGCAATAGCAATGCTGTATCAGGGGGATAGTTCCGTAACCGCTGACGGAAGAAACCTTGTTTCCGGTGGAACAAGCATCCCCCTCACAGACAACCATGAGATACAGATTCGTTTTGCCGGGCCGGTTGGGACCTACAGAACTGTTGGAGTTGCTGACATTTTCTCAGCCATGACAGAAGACACAACAGCTTTCAAGCCATCACAACTGAACGGCAAAATTGTGCTTGTAGGGTACACGGCATCCGACCTGATGGACCTAAAGCCCATACCGTACTCTGCAAGGTGCCCCGGAGTAGAGGTGGTTGCGAACGCAGTGGACAACATTCTTTCCGGCAGGCATATAGCAACACAGAACACTGCTGTAACAGTGCTTCTAACCCTTCTTCTCAGTCTGTTCGTGGCCGCTTCTCTCGCTCTTGTTCCAAAGGTAATACCTGCATCGCTTGCAGGTCTATCTGCTATTCTGGCTTTCATCGGTTATAGCCTCGCCGCCTTTAGATACAGTGATTTATGGGTAACTGCAGTTCCTCCCATCACTTCAGGCATCCTTACACTTCTTGCCAGTTCTGTAGTGGCCTACCGGTATGCCACAAAAGACAAGAAGTTTCTGAAAGCAGCTTTCTCGCAGTACCTCTCCCCTGCAATTGTTTCCCAGGTTGCAAACCATCCTGAAATGCTGAAGCTGGGAGGGGAAAAGAAGGAGATGACTGCGTTCTTCAGCGATATTGCCGGGTTCACAACCATAAGTGAACAGCTTGATCCCCAGGAGCTTGTAAAACTTCTTAACATCTACCTCACAGAGATGACAGATATTATTCTGGCCAGTGGAGGAACTGTAGACAAGTTTGAGGGTGATGCAATAATAGCCTTCTGGGGTGCTCCGGTAGAGTTCGAAGACCACGCCGCCCGGGGAGTAACCGCTGCCCTTGAGTGCCAGAAAAAACACAAAGAGCTTAATGAAAGATTGAAGCAAATCAACTTCCCCCCTCTGACCACAAGAATGGGCCTTGCGAGCGGAGTGATGGTTGTTGGTAACATGGGCAGCAACAAGAGATTCGACTACACAATGATGGGCAGTGATGTAAACCTGGCAAGCCGGCTTGAAGGGGTGAACAAGGTTTACGGCACCCCCGTACTGATTTCCGGTACAACCAGAAACGCCCTTCCAGACAATTTCATCTGCAGGGAAATAGATACCGTAATGGTTGTGGGTCAGAAAACACCTGTTACCATCTGGGAACCAATGCTTCAGAAATCCGTTTATACATCACAGTACGGGAAAGGGCTCCTGCTTTACAGAAACGGAGACTTCAAGACTGCCATTGAGTTCTTCAACAGCAACGCAGAAGACCCTCCTTCAGAAACAATGGCGAAAAGGTGCAGGAGATTCATAAGGACAGGAACTCCTGACGGCTGGAACGGAACCTGGGTTCTTACATCAAAGTAGTGCCTTTGCATATATTCAGTATTCACAGGCTTTTAAATTTCATCTTCTGAAAGGAAGGAAAAATGAGGGGTTCAGTTTTCCTCGCAGCGGTTCTTGCTCTGGCAACATTGAGCAGTTTCGCAGAGGATACAGATATTGAAGTGGGAAAAAGTGCTACAGTGATGATTCGCGAGCAGCACATATTCCCCACTCCGGTTTTTTATGCGCAACCTGTGGGTGAGCTGGCATTCGGTTCAGTGGTGGATATTCTTGAACAGGACGGAGACTGGTACAGGGTAAGAACAGCAAGCGGTACAACAGGCTGGGTTCACACCACCTCCCTTACAGGCGCTGTTCTCTCTGAAGGCTCGCAGGGTACTGATGACAGCGACATGATAATGCTGGCAGGCAGAGGTTTCAACAGCGATGTGGAAAGCTCATATGCCTCACAAAAGAGCCTTCCATGGAACGAAGTCGATGCCATTGAAGCAATTACAGTAGAACCATCTGTTGTGCAGGCTTTTCTTACACAGGGTCTTCTTCTTGAAGGGGGCTCACAATGACAGCACTGCTATTGATTTCTATGGTTGCCTTTGGTCTTGGCGACATAACTGATGTTCTGGAAAGTGACGAACTTGAAAGCGCGGTTACAGTTTACCATGCGTTTGATGATGCCAACAGAGAAATAACCGCCACAGAAGAATACTACATAGGGCGTGCTGTGGCTGCTAATATTCTCTCTACTGCTACACCCATGTTCAACTGGGAAGCGGTGTCTTATGTAAATGAAATTGGTGCTGTTGTTGCCGGATTTTCTCCCATGCCCTTCACCTATGGCGGGTGGCACTTCATGATTCTAGACAACTCTGCAATCAACGCACTGTCATGCCCAGGCGGTATCGTTCTTCTTAACAAGGGGCTTTGTGATCTTGCTCAGAATGAAGATGAACTTGCCGCAATACTGGCCCATGAAGTTGCTCACATTGCACTTCGTCACGGCATTCAATCTGTTGAAAAGGCAAAACTGACTTCAGCGTGGACCACTCTGGGACATGAGGGTGCACAGCAACTGGGAAGCAGCGAGGTACGGGAGCTTTCCGAGAACTACGGCGATGTTGTTAACGACATAACCATGAACCTTGTAACACGGGGTTACAGCCGGGAGTCTGAACAACAGGCAGACAGCCTTGCAGTACACATACTTGCAAGAGCGGGCTACGACCCTGCAGCTCTGTCTTCCATTCTTACCAAAATGAGCCAGCTCACACACACAAGCGGCCCCGGCTTCTGGCAGACTCATCCTGCACCTCTCGACAGGGTAGCATGGGTTAATGCCGAAATACAGGCTTCTTCTCTTGCCTCACCTTCTGCTGATGCAGTTGCTGCAAGAACTGCCAGGTTCACAGAGAGGTACACAAACGCCGGAACAACTCAGACTGAATCCCAAGAGCGTGGAACAGGCAGATCAGACTCGAGGGGAACATCTACCGGTTCCACTGAAACAGGTTCTACAAACACTACTTCCGAAAGCAGACGATAATTCTTTCACTGGCATTACTTGTATGCGCAGCGCCTGGTGTCACAGGGATAATTCCCCATGACCCAGGCGCGTTCACACAGGGATTTGAGATCCACAGCGGGTATCTCTGGGAAAGCGCCGGCAGATACGGTCAGTCTTCATTCAGAAAAACAGACATACAGACCGGTGAAGTCCTGAACATGCTCAGATTTCCAGATTCCATATTTACAGAGGGCTTCACATTTGTAGACGACTCCACTGTCTGCGTACTCACATGGAAAGAGCACACAGCATATCTGATTAATCCCTGGACCATGGAAATACTGAATGAGCTGTATCTGAACACAGAGGGCTGGGGTATATGCAATACTGGCGATTACCTTGCACAGAGCGACGGCTCATCAATACTGCGTTTCAGAGATATTTCAACTTTCGCAGTAATCGACTCTGTTTCTGTTACATTGAACGGTCAGCCCCAGAGTTTCCTTAACGAACTGGAATATGCTGATGGTTTGATCCTTGCAAATCAGTGGGGAACTGATAGAATTCTGCTCATAAATCCTGCTTCAGGCATAGTGGAAAGATTCATCACACTGGGAAGTGTATGCCCTTCCTCCGGAGGTGTGCTCAACGGAATTGCTCTGAATAATGACGGCACTCTCTACTGTACAGGAAAGAACTGGCCGATAACTCTGCTGCTCGATCTGTAAAAGGAGCCGTCTCGAAGACGACTCCTCTTCACAGTAAAACCAATTCTAGTAAGTCATTACCATTCTGATTACAGAGCTTTGGGAACCCGCTGTAAAACGGCAGAGGTATACACCGGGGGCAACATGCTCTCCGCTGAAACCTGTTCCATTCCACTGCACTGTGTGCTCTCCTCCACCGAGTATCTCACTGTCGACCAGGGTTTTTACCAGTCTTCCGGATATGCTGTAAACAGATATGCTTACAGGCTCGATACCGGCAACGGAAAAGCTGATAGCTGCCGATTCAGAGAACGGATTGGGAGAAACAGCAGCCTCAGATGTAGTGTTCACTACTGCACTGGTCTCCTCTTCATTTGCAGTGTTGCCGAACCAGTCAAAATAGGCATTGTAGCCCTGTGCAAAACTTGTGTAAAGCACAGCGGATGAATATCCGGCCCATCCGGCAGCCGGTGGCCAGTACCCTGTTGCGTCATACTGGTTTACCTGAGTCAGGCTCATGAATGTGTTGGGAATCTCCGCAAATGAAAACGCAAACATCACGGCATCTTCCGGCTCATCCACGAATGCCAGGGTCACTGCAGAATCTTCATTTGTAGCTTTATTTGCCCGAACATCCGGAAGATGCTGATCATCTGTACCGGCCAGAATACCCCCGTAAGTCCATGTGCTGCCGGCATCACTTGTGTAGTAGAACCCCACATTGCTACCTGTAGCTGTTCCCCCGAAGGTGGAAAGAACCCAGCCTGCCGGGCTTTCAGCATTATGACCAAGGGCAATACTTGTTTCAGAAATAGAATAGCCTGCAGTGTTGTTGCTGATCTGAACTGATTGAGTCCAGTCTACAGCGTAGTTCGTACTGCGCTTTATGCGTAGTTCCGTGTTTGCAGAAGTTCTGTTTTCACAGAATGACACAATCACAGTACTGTCTGCTCCTGCAGCAATTGACGGACTGGGATTGACACCCGGATAAGTAAAAAGCAAACGGTGATCCACCCAGTTGAAATCATCGAGGGAAAGTCTCGTTACATACATGTGGTGATTCGAGCTATTATCCGCGTAAACTGCATATACCCAGCCGTTGCTCCCAATTTCTCCATCAACATCGTAAGTAATTGGGTGATAAGGAGTAACTGCGGTCCACCCTGATGTGGTTTGATCAGGTGTCATGTATCTCATTTTCAGTGTATTGCTTATCATGAAAAACATGCACACATAACTCTGGCCAGATGAATCTTTGACAACACGAATTTGGGGGTCATCTATGGAAAAGCTGGAAGTACTTCTACACCAGAATGACCATGTAGCCCCGCCGTCCTGCGATCTGTAAACATACGCGGTGTCCTGAGCTGAATGATCCGTATCGAACATTGCGTAGATATCTCCTGTTGTTTCGTCTACATCAAAGCACTGTCCGCTTCCCGTTCGTCCGGAAAACACCAGGACATCATTGTTCCAGTCCTGTTCCGGGTTGTCTGAAGCTATCTCCGGAATCCGAACAACGGGAGAAGTATAAGCAGTTTCATAGGGACATACATCGCTGTCTGTAAAAATGGGAGCAGGAACCGGCGCTGCATCCGTTACCCCGCCAGGACAATCAAAAGAACTCTCATCTGCTGCAATCCCGGCAACTGCACAGAACGCAATGAGCAAAACGGTCAGTAGCATACGAAGCATGTAAATTTCCTTTCATCTGCTGGCTCTGGAAGCCACTGTCATTGTTGCAAATACACCATACAATAGTAACCTCCGGAGCGACACTGGAACATAGTACCACCGCACAACAGGTCAATACCGGAAAAATGTCTGCATTGCATATTGTTTCGTTTCGGGAAACAGTGTATAGTAGCTATGGGTGTATCCACAATCTATTCTTAGGAGGTACGCTGTGCGCAAGATACTGTTTTTACTTTTCACCATAGCAGCTGCAGCATCAGCCAAATCAATCGTAGCTACCCTTGACGCTCCTGATACCAACATATCAGGTCTTGCATGGGGAGACGGTTCGCTCTGGGCTCTGGATGCTTTAACAGACAGTGTTTACAAGCTAAACCCTGAAACCGGTGCAATAATCAGCAGTTTCTATTTTACCCACCCGGTTACAACTATTCCCACGGGCCTTGCCTACTTCGAGAGCCAGAACATGGTTCTGTGCGGAGGCTGGCACGACACAAACGGCTATGTTTACAAATACACACATGAGGGCTCATATATCGGCATGGTCGATATGTGCGGTGGTTGAGGGAACCCTGTCTCGTCGGTGACGGGACTCAGCGCCAGTGGCAACCACCTTTTCCTCGGATCCAGAAATCAGAATAGAGTTTATTACTACGTTCTTCCAGGAATTGGTGGAAGAAAAAGCTTTACCTTATTGCAGGGATTCAGTACAACTTGTGATATTGCAATGAATGCAACAGACAGCCTTGTGTGGGTAGCTTCCGAGAACACCAGTATCTGTATCAAGTGCTACGATACCAACAATACAATGGTTGACTACATTCCCAACACCATGATTGCCAACGCCAGGGGAATGGCTCTTGACCCGGCAGGCTACCTCTGGGTAAGCGACATCGATGCAGACAAGATATACAAAGTTGATCTCACAGAAGGCATTGAAGAACAGACTCAGAATTTCACCGTTACCCCGTCCTCAAATCCATTCTGCGGAGCAGTTACCATTCAGGCACCGGGAATCACTGCATCGGTGGCTGTCTTCGACATGCACGGTCGTCAGATAGTCAGCGACAATTTCCAGGAATCCTGGACGTGGAATTCTTCATCTCCAGCCGGTCACTATGTGTTTGTTATCACAGACAGTCAGGGTGCCTCAACAACCCTTGATCTTGTGAAGATATAGACGACTGAAGTACCATTGGGAACCCGGAGCTAACCCTCCGGGTTTTCTATTGACAAAACACAGTTCGATTCCGATATTACCGCTCGGCGCAATGCCTCGATAGCTCAGTTGGCAGAGCGGGTGGCTGTTAACCACTAGGTCGGAGGTTCAAGTCCTCCTCGAGGCGCCAATCAAGTCGCTCAGCGCACTTTTTCTCCCCGGTTAACACCGAAGGGTCATAAAGTGCGCTGTTTGCGTACATGGATATCCTCAATCCCCTGTCCCCGTCCCAGTACACTTTGTTAACCACTTTTCCAATAAGTTTCTTACGATCATGGGAATTCAGTGTGTGTATTGAAGAGTTGAATCGATCCAGTGCAAACATCACAGCTTCAGTAATAATCCTATTACTACTGCATCCCTTAATCTGCTTTTCAAGCTTTGCAATCGACCTCTCCCTTTCCTCTTTCCTCTTACTCAGCTTCTCAAGCTCAATGCCAATTTCTTTCTTAGCATTCCCCTCAAACTCTCCAAGACTGTGCATAAGGGTTGCTAGACCATTTCCGAAAAGGGTATCGTAGCTCTCGCACTATCTCTTCAGTAATTTCACGAAGGACTTAAGCTACAACTCTTTAAAAATTCCGCTGGGTTTCAGTAACATTACCACACTGACAAACTACATTCACTACCTGGGGGAATCGTATCTTTTGTTTGAGCTGTTCTCTTTTAAGTACAGTGTAAAAAGGCAGAGAGTGCGTCCTAAAAAGATCTACGCCATAGACAACAAACTAAGAAATGTGGTTTCATTCTCGTTCTCCAAAGACAACGGAAACAATCTTGAAAATCTGATTTTCCTGGAGTTGAAAAGAAGAGGACAGGATATCTATTTTTACAGGGAAAAGGGGGAATGTGATTTTGTCATTCTGGATCGCGGTGCCATTACCCACCTTATTCAGGTAGCATTCTTTCTTGATGAACACAACAGGAGACGGGAGGTCGCCGGGATCACCGAAGCCATGGAAAGCCTGAATTGTAGCAGTGGAACAATAATCACAGTTAACCAGGATGAGCTGATTCATCACGAAGGAAAAGAGATCAAGGTTGTTCCAGCCTGGCGCTGGCTGCTTGAGAACAATAAACCGGATATGTACAGTTTATAATTCCCGCAGAAAGCGGAATTGGGGGATACTATGCATCTACCTGTTCTGAACACACATACGGGACTATAGTAGTATGAGGTTTTAAAAATATTGTCCGTTATTGTGGGAGAAGGTTTACTATGAGGTTTTTACCAGTTGTGTTGCTTTTGTGTGTCGCGTTTGCCTTTTCTGATACAGCAGCCCAGAACGACTGGTCCGGTAACTAACTGGGGAGACTGTTACGATATTCAATATCAGATTGACGACGGTGGAAGCTCCATGCAGCTGAAGCCCGTTATCCTTTCGAACAACCCTCTACAGAGCATCACATACCCCTTTGCCAGTGCCAGTTCAGTTTATGCTGCTGATGTAGACGGAGATGGTGATATTGATGTACTGGGCGCAAGAACTGCCTTCAACGGCAGTCTGCTGTGGTATGAACTGGTGGGTTATCCCCTGTATGGAACTCTCGAATCATCCATACTTGATACCGATACAGTCGTTTCCTGGGAAACTGTCGCGTACGGCAGTGATGAACCTGCGGGAACATCTGTAAGTTTTCAATTCAGAAGTTCGAACGATTCTGCCAATATGGGAGCATGGTCTGATACGGTCTATGCTTCAGGCACCAGCCTCTCCGGTATTCTTACCGATTCAACGGACTTCCTGCAGTACAAGGCTATTCTGCATTCCTCTGATATTTCCTGCACACCGGTGCTTGACGACATCACTCTCACTTATTCCATCTGTGTAAGCATCGATGAAAACACTGCTGATGCAGTAACCTGCTGGGGTTTTGCCCCTGGAGCAAACCCCTCATTCGGCGACCTTGCAGTTCAGGTATCTTTACCTCAGTCTGAAATGGTCAACCTGGTACTGCACGATGTAACCGGTCGAGTGATTGCACAGCATTCACAGGTATTACCTGCCGGTACACACTCTGTTTCCTTCAGCAATCTTGCAGAGGGTATTTACTTC
>Ga0256845_1002428_pt1 | contig 13516 bp, 13 predicted proteins | sample RiftiametaG_FD_189101 | JGI IMG/M metagenome (GOLD analysis project Ga0256845, IMG submission 189101) | Tube worm associated microbial communities from hydrothermal vent at the East Pacific Rise, Pacific Ocean - Riftia | ecosystem: Host-associated > Annelida > Integument > Unclassified ... | reverse complement strand
AATTCTAAACACAATACGTTTCTTACAAAAGTATATGAGAAGAATATTTTAGAAGGAAAACAACCGACTCAATGCATGAGTGTAAAAGACAAGAAACAGATAAAAACAGCATTAGAAGAGATATCAACAAAAGAGCATTAGGTTTATTATAACCTGAGTGTTTGTTAGATTAAAAACGGAGTTCTCTTAACGAGGCTCCGTTTTTTTGTATCTTTACTTAAAATTATTAAATGCATTTTTTACCAGAAAAAATAGAAGATTATGTTGTTAATCATTCGCAAAAAGAGCCTAAAATTTTGCAAGAATTAAGCAAAGAAACTTGGCAAAAAGTATTGAATCCTAGAATGTTAAGTGGTGCTTTTCAAGGACGAATTTTGGCAATGATTTCTAAAATTACTCAACCAAAAACTATTTTAGAAATAGGCACTTATACAGGGTATTCTGCTCTTTGTTTAGCAGAAGGCTTATCATCCGAAGGGAAAATACATACGATTGATAAAAACGAAGAATTAGAAATACTACAACAAAAATATTTTCAAAAATCTGGTTTTCAAAATCAAATACAGCAATATATTGGTAATGCTTTAGAAATTATCTCAAAGATTGATGTTAAATTCGATTTGGTTTTTATTGATGCGGATAAATTGAATTACTCGAATTATTTTCATTTAATTATTGATAAAATGAATAAAGGAGGTATTATTTTGTCTGATAATGTGTTGTGGAGTGGAAAAGTGGTAGAAAAATTAGACCCGAAAGACAGAGATACTAAGGCGCTTTTGGCGTATAATAAATTATTGAATTTAGATGATAGAATAGAAACCGTTTTACTGCCAATTAGAGATGGTTTAACAATAAGTAGAGTAAAATAGGTAAGTAAAAATTTACATCCCTCTTTTTATAGGTCCAGAAAAGTCTTCAAAACTGTCTTTTACTTCGTCAACTTCTTTTTTAATATCTCGAGCAAAATCAGTATCTATTCCTTTCTCTTTAGCAGTTTCGTTAATTTCTCTTTTAATATCGTTGGTTGCATCTTTTACTTGACGAATACCTTTTCCTAAGCCACGCGCTATTTCAGGAATTTTATCGGCACCAAAAAGCATTACTACAATTAATAGTATAACTATAATTTCTGGACCACTAATAAATAAAAAAGACAAACTCATAAGACTACAAAGATAGAAAAAGTACACTGATTTAGAAATAGAAATAATAGTAGTTTTTTTCTTATGTATTTATCTCTAATTTATAACCTATTCCGTGGATATTTGTAAACTTAACAGATTTGTCATCTTTAAATTTTTTACGCAGTTTAGAAATATATGTATCTAAACTTCTTCCAACAAAAACACCATTGTCTTCCCAAACTTTTTTGGTTAATTCGTCTCGCTTTATAATTGTATTAGGGTTGGCAACAAAAATTTCTAACAATTCACATTCTTTTTTAGAAAGACTAATCTCTACAGTTTTTTTAACCAATTTATTTTGTGTTGGATAAAACTGAAAACTACCAATTGTAGTAAATTTTTTATTTTCTAACTCTTCTGAGGTTAAATAGGGTTTTTTATTTATTGTTGTTGTCCGGTTAAAAAAGAAGAACTGTAATACAAAGGCACCAATAAGCAATAAGAAAACAAGTAATTTATTGTTAAAGAAAACAGTATTTTTATATAAGAAATATACCTTTATTTGATAACAATTTTGTGGTAAAAACCTTCCTCTACAAGGAATAATACTTTTTCCCACAGTTTTTTTCATTTCATAACTATAAGCTATTTCTTTGTCTATACATTGAATAACTTCTACCAAGTAATCATCAGAAAAACCTGCTTTTTGAAATGTTTTTTTTAGTAGAACTACTAAGTTTCCAGGCTCAAAAGATAATTTATTTTGAAACTCAAGACGATAGGTAGCATTTGCAGTTTTAACAATTGGCAACACTAAAGAAGTACTATCTTTTTGGGCGAGTAATAATTGATGACCAACATTACGCAAAGCTACTTTTATACGCTCTGAAAAATTGTTTTTTTCATCAGAAGCATCAGAAAGGAACCACACAAAAAATAATAGGAAAACAAAAGTTATAATCGAAAAAACTATTTTTTTGTTCATAATTTAGCGTAAATAACATACATTTTATTGAGTTTTTACACCTATTGACACTTTTTTCACATTCTTTTGACACTTTTTTACTGATATTGCTATAGTTTTATGGTCAAATTAAACTGTTAGTTCAAACATAGTCTAGAACTCTTTAAAAAAACAAAAAAATGAATAAATTAATTATTTTACCCGTATTACTTCTATTTATTAGTTGTGCAACTGATAAAAAGCAATCTATAAAAACAACGATGATTGCTAAAGTAGAAACTACAAAAACAAAGACGACTACCATTCTAAAGAATGTAGTAACAATAACTGATAAAGCTTATATACTTCAATTTAAAATAGAAAAAACTAAAAACAAACATAATCTTGTTATTGATATAAAGTTACAGAAAGGGGCTTCGTTTATTTCTCCTTTTGAAGAAAAAGAATTTTCAGGAAAGTTCTATATGGATTTAGGAGATTATACCAATCTTTCTTTTGATAAAAAGATTATTGAAACTCCACAAGCAGTTGCAGAATTTGATGGTTTTAAAAAAGGTTCTGTAATTTGGGTAAAAGAAAACACAACCTACATTCAATCTTTAAACATAAAATCTGATGAAGATTTTGAAGTATTCGGAAGAGTTCAATTTACTATTGAGCCTCGTTGTACTTTTGAAGAAATTCCCTTTGCGTTATCTTATTCGAATGGTGTTTTTACCTTTATTGATCCTAAATGTTAAAAACCAGTAGATATTTAATGAATTTATTGTATTTTTATAGTAAGCATGATGTCTAAATTAATATATCTTTTTTTAATAGTAATTGTACTATTGCAATCTTGTAAAAAAGAAGAGCAAAAGAGTTTTACTATTCTTGGTGAAATAGACGGTATTAAAAAAGGAAAAGCTATTCTTTCAAAATTAGATTTAACTACAAACGAAAGAGTTGATGTTGATTCTACAACAATTAAAGATGGTAAATTTACCTTTATTGGTAAAGTAAAAAACCCGTATGTACACACTATTTTTATCAACGGAAATAAACAAAAAATTCATTTGTTTCTTGAAAACAGCAAGATTTCTATTTCAGGAAATAAAACAAAATTAGAACAAGTAAAAATAACAGGTTCAAGAGAAGATAGTTTATTTCGTTCGTATAAATTAGACGATATTTTTGATAGAAAAAAGGGAATGGAAATTATGATAAAGTATCCCGATTATTCTTTTGCTGCTTTTACAGCTTACTATCAGTTTCAAATACACAATATAGCTGCCGATACGCTTGCTACTATTATGAATAATTTTACAAAACCTGTTCAAAAAACGGTGTATTATCAACATTTAAACACTTTATATCAAACAATTAAAAACGTAGCAATTTCTCAATCTGCTCCTTTGTTTTCCATTCCAAATATGCAGGGAAAGAAAGTTTTTTTGTCTGAATTTAGAGGGAAATATGTTTTGTTAGATTTTTGGGCATCTTGGTGCGCTCCTTGTAGAGCTGAAAATCCAAAATTAGTAGAGGTTTATAATCGTTTTGATGATGAAAAATTTACAATAATTGGCATTTCTGTCGATAAAAGTAAAAAGAATTGGTTACAAGCCATTGAGAACGATAAACTTCCGTGGACACAAGTTTCTAATTTAAAAGGTTGGGATGTTGTTTCTGGTATATATGGTGTAAAAGCGGTTCCACAGAATTTTCTTTTAGATCGAAACGGAATAATTATTGATAAAAATATAACCCCCGAAAACTTATTAAAAAAACTTGAGTCACTTTTAAAGTAAAACAGTTACTTCTTTACCAACATTCGTTTAATTTCATTCAATTTCATCAAGGCTTCAATAGGTGTTAAAGTATCAATATTGGTGGCTAAAATTTCTTCTTTAATACTTTCTAACAATGGATCGTCTAACTGAAAAAAACTGAGTTGCATTTCTTCATGTTGTACGTTTTTTAGAGCATTTTTCACCTCTTTATTTGAATGGGTTTTCTCTAATTTTTTTAAGATTTTATTTGCTTTATGAATCACCAAACTAGGCATTCCTGCTAATTTTGCAACATGAATTCCGAAACTATGATTGCTGCCTCCAGCAACTAATTTTCGTAAGAAAATAATAGAGTCTTTCAATTCTTTTACAGAAACATTGTAGTTTTTTATTCGTCCAAAAGTTTTTGTCATATCATTTAGCTCATGGTAATGAGTGGCAAATAGCGTTTTTGCTTGTGTTGGGTGCTCGTGTAAATATTCTGCAATTGCCCAAGCAATAGAAATCCCATCATAAGTACTTGTTCCACGTCCAATTTCATCTAATAACACCAAACTACGTTCAGAAATATTGTTTAAAATAGAAGCCGTTTCATTCATTTCTACCATAAAGGTAGATTCTCCCATCGAAATATTATCACTCGCTCCTACCCTTGTAAAAATTTTATCTACAATGCCTATTCTTGCATTTTGTGCAGGCACATAACTACCCATTTGTGCTAACAAAACAATCAATGCTGTTTGACGTAAAATAGCCGATTTACCCGACATATTTGGTCCTGTAATCATAATTATTTGTTGCTGATTTCGATTTAAAACCACATCATTGGCAATATATTCTTCGCCAATTGGTAATTGTTTTTCAATGACCGGATGGCGCCCATTTTTAATTTCAATATCAGTGCTTTCATCCATTTGCGGACGTACATAATTAAAATCAATCGCAATTTTTGCAAACGATAATAAGCAATCTAATTGCGCAACTAATTGTGCATTTTGCTGTACTTCTTTTACAAAACCGATGATATATTGCACCATTTTAGCAAACAATTCTTGCTCTAAAACGGCAATTTTTTCTTCAGCACCTAAAATTTTTGTTTCGTATTCTTTCAGTTCTTCGGTAATATAACGTTCTGCGTTTACCAAGGTTTGCTTTCGAATCCATTCTTCGGGCACTTGGTCTTTATACCTGTTTCTAACCTCAATATAGTAGCCAAAAACATTGTTAAATGCAATTTTTAAACTGCTAATACCTGTTCGTTCAGTTTCGCGCGCTAACATTTGGTCTAAATATTCTTTTCCAGAGGATGAAATAGCGCGTAAATCGTCTAATTCTTGAGAAACATTTGGAGCAATCGAGTTTCCTTTATTGATATTTACAGGAGCATCTTCATTGATTGTTTTCTTGATATTTTTAATCAATTTATCACAAGAAAATAATGATTTTCCGATGTGTTGTACCGCTTTGTTTTTACTTTTTTCTGCGGATGATTTTATTGGTAAAATTGCTTTTAAAGAATTTTTTAATAGGACAACTTCTCTCGGCGAAACCTTACCTGTGGCAACTTTAGAAATCAATCGTTCTAAATCGCTAATTTGTTTTAATTGATAGGTGGTGGTTTCAAAAAAAGTATCAGAATCAATTAAATATTTTACGGTTTCGTGCCGTTTTTTAATTGCTTTTATATCTTTTAAAGGAAGCGCCAACCAGCGTTTTAATAAACGCCCTCCCATTGGCGAAATGGTTTTATCAATTACATCTAAAAGCGTTACAGAATTTATAGAATTACCACCGTATAGTTCTAAATTCCTGACGGTAAATCGATCCATCCAAACATAATTGTCTTCTGCAATTCTGCTAATAGATTGTATGTGTGCTAATTTATCGTGACGTGTTTCTCCTAAATAAAACAGAACAGCACCAGCGGCTACAATTCCGTAATTCAAATCTTCAATTCCGAAGCCTTTTAATGTGTTTACCTTAAAATGTTGTGTAATGGTTTCGTAACCATATTCTTTTTGAAACACCCAATCATCTAAATAAAACGTATGAAACCGGTTTGTAAACAGTTCTAAAAAACGTTGTTTGTGTTGTTTTTGAACTAAAACTTCGCTCGGAGAAAAGTTTTGTAACAATTTATCTATATATTCTTCATTTCCTTGCGCCACTAAAAACTCACCTGTAGAAACATCTAAAAAAGAAATTCCGAGTTGCTTTTTATCAAAATGTACAGCAGCTAAAAAGTTATTGGTTTTAGATTCTAAGACCTCATCATTCAAAGCAACACCAGGTGTAACCAATTCTGTAACACCACGTTTTACAATGGTTTTGGTCATTTTAGGATCTTCTAACTGATCACAAATTGCTACTCGCATACCTGCTTTTACCAATTTTGGTAAATAAGTGTTTATCGAGTGATGTGGAAACCCTGCCAACGCCGTTTCACTAGTACTACCAGCACCTCTTTTTGTGAGGATAATTCCTAAAATTTTAGCAGCTTTTTTAGCATCTTCACCAAAAGTTTCGTAAAAATCTCCTACCCGAAATAATAACATTGCATCAGGGTATTTCACCTTAATGGCATTGTATTGTTTCATTAGAGGAGTAACCTTTTTTACTTTTGATTTAGCCAATTTTTCAGAAATTTGAATTAGTTTTGCGAAGATAAATAAAAGTATTCAGTTGTCGGTAAACAGTAAGAATATTCAGTTTTAATTATTGAACTTTTCAATCATTTAAATAGTGTTTATGAGAAAATTAAAAAACAATGAGCTAGGTAGAATTTCGGTTGAGACGTTTAAACAGCAAAAAAAAACGCCGCTAATTGTAGTGTTAGACAACATCCGTAGTTTAAATAATATTGGCTCTGTTTTTAGAACAAGTGATGCTTTTTTGATTGAAAAAATTTATCTCTGTGGTATTACGGCAACTCCGCCAAACAAAGACATTCATAAAACAGCTTTAGGGGCTACCCTGTCTGTAGATTGGGAATATGTTGAAGATACGATGACGTTGATTGAAAAATTGAAAGATTCAAAGATTAAAGTATTAGCGATTGAACAAGCTGAAAATAGTACAATGTTAGATACTTTTACTCCAGAAAAAAACCAAAAATATGCTATTGTAATGGGTAATGAGGTAAAAGGAGTGCAACAAGAAGTAGTTTCTGCAGCGGATGTTTGTATAGAAATTCCGCAATTAGGCACCAAGCATTCGTTAAATATTTCGGTAAGTTGTGGTGTGGTACTTTGGGATTTGTTTTGTAAGTTGAGGTAATTTTTTAATTCTATGTCATTCCGACCGTAGCGGAGGAATCACATCCTGAGAAATATCCAAAGAAAAAAAGTATAAAATTTTAGCACTATGAGGTTTCTCCTATTGTCGAAATGACACGATACACTTATCAGAATTACAATCTACTTTACTTATTCGTCAGACTAAAAATCTTACTTAAATAATGAGATTTCTATATTCCACTTTGCTACAATAGAAATGACATACTCTTTATCATTCCAATCTCCTTGTTATTTTGACTTCGCTCAAGATAAACTAAATTCCTAGAATTATTTTAGCAATCATAAAGTAGATTAAAATTCCAAAAATATCATTACTGGTAGTAATAAATGGCCCTGTTGCAATGGCAGGATCAATACCCCTTTTGTCTAAAAACAAGGGAACAAATGTTCCTATAATTCCCGCTACAACAATTACAATAACTAACGATACAGAAACTGCCAATGCTGTTTTAAAGTCTTGTTTCCAAACAAAAACAAAAATAAATAAGAATATAGCGAGTAGTAAACCATTTAAAGCGGCTAAAAGCATTTCTTTTATCAACCTATTTTTAATACTTCCTTTTATATCATCATTTGCTAAACCTTGTACAATAATAGCTGAAGATTGTACACCAACATTTCCTGCCATCGCCGCAATTAATGGTGTTAAGAAAAATAATACTGGAAATCCTTCTAGAATTTCATCAAAATCTCCCATAATAAGTGCCGCTCCAATTCCGCCTAATAGCCCTAAAAACAACCAAGGTAAACGTGCTTTTGTGAGTTGTAAAATACTGTCATCTGCTTCAACATCTTGTGTAATACCTGCCGCTAATTGGTAATCTTTTTCTGCCTCTTCTTTAATAACATCTACAATATCATCAATCGTAATTCTCCCCACTAAAACATTTAATTCATTTACAACAGGAATCGCTTCTAAATCGTATTTACGCATAATATTTGCCACCTCTTCTGCTTCGTCATTTACGTTTACAGCATCTACTTTTGGAATATATACTTCAGAAATTTGGGTTCTTGTAGAGGTAACTAATAAATCTTTTAAAGACAACCGTCCTTTTAGTTTTCCATTGTCATCAACTACATAAATAGAGTGGACTCTAGAGACGTCTTCTGCCTGAATTCGCATTTCTTTAACGCACTTTAAAACGGTCCAGTTTTCATTGACTTTTACAAGCTCTTTTGCCATCAACCCTCCCGCAGAATCTTCATCATAGCGCAATAAATCTACAATATCTTTAGCGTGCTCTTCATCTTCAATTTCAGACATTACCTCTTGCTTTCTTTCCTCAGGAAGTTCAGCAATAATATCGGCAGCATCATCAGTGTCTAACTCATCAATTTCTTCGGCAATTTCTTTGGCGGATAGTTCTTTTAAGATTTTTTCTCGAACATCATCATCTACATCCATTAAAACTTCAGAAGTAGTTTCACTATCTAATAATTTGATGATATAGATGGCTTCATCAAACGGAATTTCATCTAAAATTTCTGCAATATCTGCATGGTGTATTTCACCCAAAAGTTCAGAAAGAGGTACATCCTTTTTTTGTTGGATATAACTCGTAATGTTTTCTAAAAGTTCTTTGGTAATTTCAAATGCCATTTGCTGCTATTTTTGCGGTCAATTTGATAAATTCTTGTACCGATAATTGTTCGGGACGCATCGCAAAGATAGGGTCTTCTTTTAAAGAATCCGAAAGTTTGAAGGTTTTTAAACTTCCTCGGAGCATTTTTCTTCGTTGATTAAAGGCTGTTTTTACCACTCTAAAAAATAGTTTTTCATCAACAGGTAATGAAAAATCTTTTTTTCTAGTAAATCTAATCACACCAGAATCTACTTTTGGTGGCGGATTAAAAACTGTTGGAGGAACAGTAAACAAATACTCAACATCAAAAAAAGCTTGCGTTAAAACCGATAAGATTCCGTACACTTTACTACCTGCTTTTTCAGCAATTCGTTTGGCTACTTCTTTTTGAAACATACCCGCAAACTCGGGCACAAATTCTCTATATTCTATCGCTTTAAAAACAATTTGTGTAGAGATATTATAGGGGAAATTACCAATAATAGCAACTTGCTCTTTTTTAAAAATATCGGATAAATTTATCCGTAAAAAATCTCCTTGAATAATGGTAAATTTTTCTTTAGATGTATTTAATTTGATATGTTCTAAAGGAAAAGATTCTTGTAAATATGCTACCGATTCTCTGTCGAGCTCCATAACCGTAATTTTCGGTTTTTTTTGCAATAAATACTTCGTTAAAACTCCCATTCCTGGGCCAATTTCTAGCACATGGTTGTAATCTGTACCAATTAAAGAATCCGCAATTTTTTTTGCAATACTTTCATCGGTTAAAAAGTGTTGTCCTAAATGTTTTTTTGCTCTAACAGTCATTTTATTGTTTTTAATTACTCACAGATTTTGGGTAAAACTCATTGATAATTTTTAATTCGGTTCGAAAAGCGAGCATTTTATTTCCAAATTTTCGCAATCCTTCTACACGAAGTTTGTCTGCATCGAATTTATAATAATTATCTAAATCTTCGCGTATTTTTACTCTGTACTGAATGGAATAAGTTGTACCAACCTCATCATCAACCAAAACCTGTGTAAGTTTTGCGCTTGTAAATTTACCTGTTGCTAATACCGTTTCAATATGGGTTTCTATCCAAACCAACCATTCATTATGAATGCTGTCGTCTATATTTATTGTGATGTTATATATGTACATTTTTCTGTAATTAATTTTACGACAAAGGTCGCAAAGTTTTTTGCAACGAATAAATTTTTTAAACTGTTTATTATCTGTTACTAAACGGGGTATTATATACCGTCTCCACGCAGTTTTCTAAATTTTTTCCTGGCATCAATTAAATAAATGCTAGAAGGAAAATCGAAAATTATTTTTTGATAATATTCTGATGCTTTTTCAGTGTTATTTAATTGATTTTTGTATAATTCTGCCAATTCATACAGAGAATCATCAACTAAAATACCTTCTGCATTTATAGTGATTAAGCGAGTAAAATTAAAAATGGCTTTGTTGTATTTTTTTTGTTTGATAAATAATTCTGCTTGTTTAAACAACGCTTCATATTCAATTGGATGCCCTTTAAATTGTGTGATGATTTCTGTTAAAATAACAATTGCTTCGTTATTTTTATTTTGATATGCCAACAAATCTGCTTTTGCGTATTGAATTAATCCAGAGGGAATGGAATCTACAGGTTCATTGTCTGTAATTTTTAGGTATAAATCTACGGCATCATTTGCAATGAGTTGTGTTACTGAGCCTTTTAGGATTTTTAATTGTGCTTTTGCCCATCTAAAATCGCCTTTAAAATAAGAGGTTTGTGCTACTTTAAAACGAGCTTCTTGTGCTAATTGATGATTTTTTAGCTGTGTTTGAATTTGCGAAAAATAAATCAATGCCTTGTTATACTTTCCTGTAAAGACCAAAACGTCTCCTAATTTTAGTTTTATTTTTGCTTTTTGAAACTTTGAAGCTGTAAACTTTAGAGCATTTTCTAATACCTTTTTAGCGTTTTCTGGTTTGTTTTTCTGAAAAGTTAAAAAATCGGCATAGGCAATTTGTATATTTAAGGTTGAGGTGTTTTTACCATATTCTGTAAAAATAGATTGAAAGAAGGTTGCTGTTTTTGAGCTTTTTTGTGCAATTAAAACTTTTGTTTTGTACAACAAAGCAACTAATTTTTCTTCTTTATAATTAGAATTTTCTAATATAAAATCGAAACATTTTTGGGCAACATCATTATTTTTATTTTCGAAAGCCGTTTTACCTAAAGAGGTAATGTTATAAAGTGTTCCTTGGTTTCTCTGAAACAATGCTTTTTCTTGAATTAAGGCTTTGTTGTAATCTTTTTGTTGCGTAAATAACCAACTTAACAGTATATTCCAAACATTTTTTGGGTTGCTGATAGATTTTCGTAATAGTGTTTTTTTGAATAAAATATTGTTACTATTTTCAGCATCGTCAGTAATGTATTTGCTAGAAAAACGTTGAACGGTATTTAGATATTTTTCGTTTTTATCAACCAAATTGATATAGGATTGAAACATTTTTTCGAACATCCCTTTTTCGCCATAAATCTGTGCAATTTGAAAGCTGTAATTTGCATTCGGATTTTTTTGCATTGTTTTTTGGTACGCTTTTATAGCGTTATCTAAAAGGTTATAATCTTTAAAAAAACGAGCAATAATTCCGCCAAAATTCGGATTTTTATCAATAGAATTTAATGCTTTTTTATAATATTTTTTTGCGAGTTCTTGTTGTTTTTTACGCTCATAGTTATACCCTAACAAAACATTAAAAAAAGCCTGTTTTGGATGTTTTTTTAGTTGATTTATTAAAAAAACTTCAGCAACATTAAAAGAATTAGTTTCTTGATAGCATGATACTAGTCTTTTTAAATAAGAAGTGTTGTATGGGTTTTTATTGTATAATTTTTTATAAATCTGAGTTGCTTTTTCATAGGCACCTTGTTGATAATAATTTTCTGCGAGCAAAAAATCATTTTGGGCAATGGTGGTTTGAAAAACAAGAAAAGTTAGTAGAAATAAAAAGCGTTTCATACATCCAAAGGTAAAAACTAAAACGTTAAAATTGTATTAAAAACAGATCATTTTAAAAAAGCCTTGTAACATTTTGGCACGACTCTTGTCTAAGGTATATAAGAACTAACAAATTTTTTATGATGAATCAATTTACAAAACAATACGAAGTCGCTAAAACAAATGCTGTTGAGTTTATGAAATTAGGGCAAATAAGCAACTATTTCAATGCATTATTAGAAATGAATAAATACAAAAGGTTGATGATCGCTGTTATTGCGAATTAAAAAATGTTTTTTGTTTAAGTGTTTTTTGTGGAGAGTTAACAGTCTCATAAAAACGCTTACTGAATACTGATTATTAAAATTAATCAATCATATTAAAACCACAATAAGGTACCAAAACCTCTGGGATTTTAATACCCTCTTCGGTTTGATAATTTTCTAAAATTCCAGCCAGTACTCTTGGTAATGCTAAAGAACTTCCGTTTAAGGTGTGTGCTAATTGACTTTTTCCTTCTTTATTCTTAAAACGCAGTTTTAATCTGTTTGCTTGAAAGGTTTCAAAATTTGAAGCAGAACTAATTTCTAACCATCTATCTTGAGCAGTAGAAAACACTTCGAAATCGAAGGTTAAGGCAGCTGTAAAACCTGTGTCTCCGCCACATAAACGTAAAATTCTGTAGGGTAATTTTAATTCTCGTAAAATGTCTTTGATATGATTTACCATTCCGTCTAAAGCAGCGTATGAGTTATCAGGATGTTCAATTCGTACAATTTCTACTTTATCAAATTGATGCAATCTGTTTAAGCCTCTAACGTGTGCACCATAACTACCAGCTTCTCTTCTAAAACAAGGTGTGTAACCTGTACATAGAATAGGGAAATCGCTTTCTGACACTAAATTACCTCGAAACATATTGGTGATTGGCACTTCTGCTGTGGGGATTAAATACAAATTATCCGTAGCATCATGATACATTTGCCCTTCTTTGTCTGGCAATTGCCCTGTTCCAATACCTGAAGCTTCGTTAATTAAATATGGAACTTGGTATTCTGTATAACCAGCGGCTGTATTTTTATCTAAAAAATAGGCGATTAATGCACGTTGTAATCTTGCTCCTTTTCCTTTATAAACAGGAAACCCAGCACCTGTAATTTTTGTACCTAATTCAAAATCTATGATGTCATATTTTTTAACCAACTCCCAGTGTGGTAAGGCATTTTTGTGTAATTTAGGAATGGTTCCTTCGTTAAAAATTTCTTCATTATCTTCTTCAGAATTTCCTGCTTTTACAGAAGTATGCGGAATATTAGGAATTTGGTATAGCAATTCTTGTAATGTATTAGAAATTGCGTTTAATTCCTCTGTCAATTCTTTTGATTTTTCTTTTAATTGACTGGTTTTTTCTTTGATGATGTTGGCTTTTTGTATTTCGCCAGATTTAAAAAGAAGTCCGATTTCTTTTGATAATTTATTAGATTCTCCCAATGCATCATCTAATAAAACCTGTGTTGCTCTACGAGATTCATCCGTAGTAATTACAGTATTAATAATAGTTTCGGCGTTTGCAAAATTACGTTTTGCTAACCCGTCTAAAACAGTTTGTTTATTTTCTCTAATAAATGAAACTTGTAACATCTTTTTAAATTTTTAAGAACCGCAAAGATACATATTGAAGTTGAAAATTAGAAGTTGCAGGTTGTAAGTTTCAGGGCAAACTCATACTTTTATTTTTAACACCTTTAGCAAATACTGATTATCCCAACCTGCTTTTAGTCTTTTC
>Ga0256845_1002427_pt1 | contig 13520 bp, 12 predicted proteins | sample RiftiametaG_FD_189101 | JGI IMG/M metagenome (GOLD analysis project Ga0256845, IMG submission 189101) | Tube worm associated microbial communities from hydrothermal vent at the East Pacific Rise, Pacific Ocean - Riftia | ecosystem: Host-associated > Annelida > Integument > Unclassified ... | reverse complement strand
TTCGTCCTAAAATTTTTAATGGTTCATGCTCTGATTTTTCTTCCTCCCCTTGAATAAAGGGGACAATATTATCAATCATGTCCAATGACGCGACTCCCGGGTAACCTGCCCCGGAAACCGCCTGAAGGGTGGTAATAATCATGCTGTCAACCGGATGTCCCGCCGCAATAAGGGCATAAATCGGCGTCATATAGCTTTGAAGGCTACAATTCGGTTTCACCGCGATAAAGCCTTTTTTCCATCCCCGATTTTTTCGTTGAATCGGAATAATGTCCGCATGGGTGGCATTGATTTCGGGAATCAGCATCGGAACGTCGACAGTATGACGGTGCGCGGAATTATTGGAGACGACCGGAATATCGTTGGCCGCATACGTTTCTTCAAGCTCACGAATCGCTTGCTTATCCAGTTCGACCGCTGAAAAAATTAGAGAACACTGCCCTTTGGCCTCGTCCACATGATTGGCATTGCCAACCACCAGAGCGGCAACATCTGCCGGAATATTTTCATTCATCAGCCAACGCCCGGCCACCGCTTCAGCGTACGTTTTACCAGCGGACCGGGGTGAGGCAGCCACATACGCCACCTGAAACCAGGGATGGTGATTCAGTAACCGAATATAATTCTGCCCAACCATGCCGGTTGCGCCAATGACCCCAACTTGTATTTTTTCCATTAAATGATTCCTCCGATTCACGTGTCCCTCTCCAGGGAATACCGTTTACCATCCATAAATCTCCCCAAAAAAACTTGCGTAGAAGTGCAGATTACTCCGAAATATTCTGCGAGATAAGTCAAGAAGATTTCTCCTATGTAACGTGCAGAACCCAAATTCAGCTCAAAGCCGGAGTGTCAACGTTGCTGATACAGGACGAGTTTCCTTCTGAAGCAGTGGCCTTGCGGCGCCGGAAAACACGGCCTGTTACACCAAAATAATCCGGGGTATGTCCATCCCTTCCCTTTTTCCCATGTCCTGGGTTACGTTCGGTGCCCCTGAACGACGATGTCAGACAATCTGTGCTCTGTCAGCAGAGGATAAAACTTGACAAAAGTACAGACCGTGATCAATTTAAAGAATGACTACAGACACCTTATAAATCCCTGTGAACACTCAACAATGAACAACAGAGAAAAGACAGGCAAAGGGAATGCTGACAATTCGTCATATCCAAAAAAGCTATCACCACTCTCTCATATTACATGACATTTTCTTTGAGATACCCAGAAATACCATTGCCGGGATTATTGGGCCGAACGGCGCCGGGAAATCAACCATTCTCAAAATCGTGACTGGTTTTGAAAATCCTGATAGGGGTGACGTGTATTTTCAAGACAGGAAAATTTCTTCTTTTGACGAAAAAATGTCGCTTTTTTCCTATATGCCGGAGCATCTCATGCTCTATCCAGACTACTATGTCCATGATTTTATCAACTTTATTCAGAACACAACAGCCTATAAAAACCCAGAGTTGATCGACAGACTCAATTTAGCCTCGGTGAAACATAAAAAAATTCAGCATTTATCAAAAGGGTATAAGCAACGATTAAAACTGTTCTTTGCCTTATCAAATCATAAGCCAATTGTCGTGCTCGATGAGCCTTTTGATGGATTTGATCCGATCCAGGTCTCTGATATATTGGAATTAATTATCTCAGAAAATAAAAAAGGACGTACATTCTTAGTCTCAATTCATCAACTCTATGACGCTGAAAAATTATGTCAGTACTATATATTACTCAATGGAGGTAACGTGGTAGCTCAGGGCACGATAGACACACTCAGACAAAAATTCGGACAAATCAACACCACATTGGAACACATCTTCATACGCGCACTACGATGAAGCCATTTTCTTTACTCGTATTCAAAGAAATCAAAGAGATATTTTTCTCGAAAACAACGATGTTGTTTTTGATGATATTATCCTTTATGACAGGATATAGTTTTTATTCCGCTGTTGCTCTTTACAGTAAAGCGAGTATGTCGGCCATAGATAATCCCCTATATGCTGCCGGATTTGAACCTGTTTCGGGTATATTTGTCCCGACGTGGGGAGGGGTGTTTGTCCTGTTTTCTCTGTTTCTGCCGTTTGTCATCATTCCTGTCATCGTCCTGGAAAAAGAGCGCAATACACTGGTTATGCTTTTACAGATTCCCTTTACGATGAATGAAATTCTACTTTCAAAAATCATTGCCAGTGTGTTATTGTTGCTCTTCATTTTTTTGTCCATGACTCCGGCTCTTTTTATCTGGTGGGTTTGTGGCGGGCATATTCCCTGGGGGGAACTTGTGTTATTACAGGCAGGATACCTACTTTACGGATTATGTATTATCGCCGTCTCAATGTGTTCCGCCTCTCTGTTTAAAAATACCGCCAGCGCGTCTATTTTTTCCATTCTCCTGATTACCCTTTCCTGGATAGTTGACTTTGGCAAGGATATGAATATCTCTCCACTGATTGTTCATCTCTCACACTGGACGACAAGCCATACGTTGAAATTTTTTGAACAAGGTATTTTTTCCTTGTCGGCTGTTCTCTATTTTCTGATACTCTTTGTTGTTTTCATGTCTTTATCACGGAGTTTTTTAGATGTAAGCGTGAACGTGAAGTGGTTATTTTCAAGTCTTCTTATCATCCTATCGACAGGTATCCTTATTATCTCGTATTTTCATTTTAATGCCGATATGACAGAAAGCCACAGGAATTCATTTCCCACTCATATTACCGCTGCACTCAAGAAAATTCCCCCCCTTGAGATTGATGTGTATTTAGAAAGAACTGATTCCAGATTCAAAGATTATGAAGAGAGTTTTTTAAACAGATTACGGTTGATCAAAAAAGACATCACCCTTCACATCATACAGGACGCCTCCCTGCTTGATCAGCACTATGGACTGTTTGTCTATACTCTGAATGGGAAAAAGGCGACGACCTATTCCAACAGCGAGGAGGAAATTTTTCCTCTCATCTTCAGGCTGGCTGGAATCAGGAATTATGATCCATCTGCCCATGATAATTTTTCAGGCTATCCACTTGTCGTGACAGAAAATCAGCTTGCAGCGATTTCATATACGTATTATCTGGTCATCCCGCTCATCTTGTTATCGGGGGTTATAACACGAAAAATTTATACGAAAAGGAGATTCACATGATAAAAAAATCTGTAACTATCACAATGATACTCGTTTTTACCGGAACTATCTGGGCTGGGCAACTCACTAAAATTGACTTTCAGGACGAAACGTTCGCGGCCCCATCCGGACATTTCAGTGCCTTTGTCGGCAAGTGGCATATTGATAAAGAGGAGGATAATCTGGTCTATGCTGTTGATGGCCGGAAATGGGAACGGGGGTTGATGGCCGAAGGCATTGCGCAAAAAGCGAAGGCATTATATGGAGCGCGATACGCCGAGTTTTTAGATAATTTAGAGGCATATAAATATTTCCCGTTAAGTATTTATGAGGACTGTGATACGTTTACAAACGGAATGATCGAGGTGTCGTTCAAAACAATAAGCGGACGAATTGACCAGGCGGCCGGAATTGCTTTCAATATCAAGCCCAACGGGGATTATTTCGTGATCCGAGCCAATCCATTAGAACAGAACATCGTGTTGTTCCAGATGGAAAAGGGACATCGGTCTTCGGTGCAATGGATACGGGGCGTTCCCCATAAATCAGGGGAATGGTATTCATTGAAGGTGGTGATAAAGGATAATACGGTGACAGGTTATCTGAATAATAAACAGTATATCAGCTATACACATACAGGGAACCTTGAGGGGAAGATCGGTTTGTGGTCAAAGGCGGATTCTTATGTCTTTTTCGATGATTTTATCGTTCAACCTCAAGGGTAGTACTATGGAAAATGTTATTCACGTTGTTGTCTGGAATGAATTTCGGCATGAGAAAACGCACCCTGCCGTCCGAAAACTCTATCCAAAGGGAATGCACACAGTGCTTGCAGACTATTTACGTTCGCTTCCAGGCGTGGAGGCAGCCACCGCGACCCTGGATGAACCGGAACACGGCCTGACAGAAGCCGTCCTGGACGCTGCAGACGTCCTGATTTGGTGGGGACATGCTGCGCACGACGAGGTGCAGGACGCTATCGTGCAGCGCGTGCAGAACCGGGTGCTGGAGGGCATGGGACTCATTGTCCTGCACTCTGCTCATTTCTCAAAAATTTTTCAGGCCCTGCTGGGAACGCACTGTTCATTGAAGTGGCGCGAAATTGCAGAAAAAGAGCGGCTGTGGAATGTCGAGCCATCACACCCAATCACCGAGGGAATCGGCGAATATATTGAACTACCAAATGCGGAAATGTATGGGGAACGATTCGATATTCCAACTCCCGATCAGGTGATTTTTCTCTCCTGGTTTGAAGGCGGCGAAGTCTTTCGCAGCGGATGCACGTGGCAGCGCGGGCACGGAAGAATCTTTTATTTCCGTCCCGGTCATGAGACGTATCCGATTTTTTACAACGAGCACATCCTGAAAGTGATCGGGAATGCGGCGCGGTGGGCTGCTGGTCAACGGGTCAGAATCCCGTCAGCCTGTCCCAATGTTAAGCCATTGGAAGCAATTTCTCCGAAAGAGATTGATTTTGGAGACATTGAAGTATAATACTCCCCAAAAACTGGACAGGCTCTTACGGTGTAAAATAGGGTGATTTTCATCAAAAAATAAGGAGGAAAATTTATAGGGAGTCGTCGGAAGAATTATCCAGCAGTATTCAAAGTGAACGTGGCATTCGCGACATTAAAGGGCGACAAAACACTCGCACAATGATCCAGTGAATTTGGGGTCCATACGAATCAGATTCAGCAATGGAAAAAGCGTCTGGTAGCGGAGGCCCCAGATATTTTTTCAACTCGACGGAGCAAAGCTGAACGCGATGCGGATGAGTGGCAAGCAGAGTTCTATCGCCAAATTGGACAATTGAAGGTCGAGTCGGACTGGCTGAAAACAAGAGTGGAGACCGCCCGGTGATGGGGAAGCGCAGTTGAATTGAGATGGAGCTTCCATCTCTTTCGATTCAGCGTCAGTGTGAGTTGATTGGCGTGTCTCATTCGAGTTACTATTATCGACTCCAGGAGGAAAGTCCGGAGAATTTGCGGGTCTATCCGTCTCTGTTGCGAGACAGGCAGATGACGAGACCGAATCAGGTGTTGGAGTACGGACATCACGTATCTTCGTCTCGTGTCAGGCCTCATCTCTCTGGTGGCGATGATGGATTGGTTGAGCGATAGGTGATCAATTGGGGGGTGTCGATCCGTTTGGAGACGGCATGTTGCCTGACAGCGTTGGAGGCGATCTGTGAAAGACGAGAATGTCTTTATGAATGACTGGCATCAGGTCAGAGAAGCTAAAACGGGCTTCGATGAGTATTTTGAGTTTACAATCACGAACGGCCACATCAGTCATGAGACAATCAGACTCCTGCTGAGGTATATGACGGAGATTCGTGAAGCCATCACATGACAGGGAGGCGGGGTTCACATGAAGCAGTTTTTTTCGCGTTGAAACGTTCTTTCACAAATTTATCAAGGACGTTCAACGCGAAAAAAACTGCTCGCAAAAACGTGTTCACAATACACCTTAGAATTTGTTAATTTTTGTCTTAACAATGGGGAGTACCTTAATTTGTCTTTGAAAGCGGCTCTCGCTTAGATTTTGTTGAAGTCAGACATACTGATAGACAAACAAAAATCACATATCGGTATCAGTACATGGACACCAATCAAGACATGATCTTCCGATACGATAATGCCCCGCATCACAAGCATCTGCGGATGTTTCCTCATCATAAACATCTTCAACCAGGAGAACAAGAGAGTGAAGAACCAACATTGGAGGGATGTGTTATTGGAAATTGCCCAACGAGAACGGACGAAAGAGTCAACATCGTCTTGAAATAGGCGCAAAATGGGCTAACAATGCGGCTGAAGCAGACCTTTGCCACGCGCGCAGATTTACGGGGTGACTTGTCTCAAGGTGTGTACCGACCTCACGTTTCTTGCCTTATAAAACTTACTAAAAAGGAGAACAAGGTGGCTTAATATTTTGATGCCATGTGAGTTACTAAACTTTGGGCATTGTTCCAAGTAAACCCATATTTTAAGGAGAGATGTTATGGTTGAAACAGAATATAAGATTGTTTTTTCAGGGGAAATAGCACCGGGTCAAGATATTGAGGTCGTCAAGAACAGCATTGCAGCATTGTTTAAAATTCCTGTCGCAAAGTGTGAGTCCATGTTACTGGTAGACCTTACACTATAAAAACGAATCTCGATTATCAAACCGCTGAGAAATATAGACAGGCATTTGAACGTACAGGGGCAATTTGCCGAATAGAGCCACCTATTGAACAAGATACTCAAGACATCGTCATCAATAAAACTGTTTCTCAGAAAGAAAAGGGAACTTCAACAGTAATAATTCCCAACTATCAAAACAAGGGAAGCTCTCAATCAGAAAAGAACATTAAAAAGTTTACGATTAAACCTTATCTTCTCAACTGGCTTACTCGTGCTGAAAAAATTGCCGTTTTAAAACTTCTTATAAGAATTGCGAGTGCAGATAATGTAATCACTGAGGAAGAAAATACAAAAATCCAAGAATTTCTCCAGGTGAGTAATCTGAAGATGTCTCAGGAATTTTGGTCAACAGTGCGTAAGGAAGATTGTAGTGTCATTATTTCTGTTTTTACCAATAAATCCAGTTTAAAACGTGCGAAGATTCTTATAGATGAGTATGCCAATTATCATGGTGTTCATCCAGACTTTGAAGGAAAAGTATTAGAAGAAATTACACATGCGCTAGATGAAAAGAAAAAAGTAATGAAATTTAGTCTTAGCTATTGGCTAAATGCATTTATTTATGGATTTGCATTTTTGTGGGGTCAAGAAGATATTGAACCAAAGGTGAAAAAAATATTCGCAATTACATTTACGGTTCTTGCATGTATCTTTGGTTCATATTGGACTTCCTCAATATTGGGATTCTTTAAAACAACAGATATCGTGATTCCACAATTTTCAGCAGTAATAAGCGGACTTTTTATTTACGGGGCGTTATCTGTGAGGAATTACATGCCACGCCCAACGAATCTTTCGAACATTTTGTTTATATTTGCTGATGTTTATTTACTGGGTGTTTTTTCCATGCATATGTTGGGATGAGGGAGTATCGGAAAAACCATGACCATTACGATATTCTTGGTTTTGGTTGCCCTTTTATGGCTAGGAATGAAAGAGATGATAGGATTTTTTCTTGTCGGATTATTTGTTCTCCTCATCTATAAAATTCATCTCATAGATAAACATTTAGACTGGAGAGCTTATCCTTTTATTCTTTGCACTTTTATAGGGTTAAGTTTTCAATCAGAAAATTTTTTCGATGGTTTCCACAATATTTCACGCTCGTATATAAAAACATCGACAATAGAAAGAGAATTGATGGAAGCAGATCATGAAAATATTTGATAGCATGCAGACAGATGTTACAAAAACACCTGCATCGAGAAGAGAAAAAGCAACTCTTGCTATCTCAATGATAAAAGATATATATTGATAAGATAAGTTGTTGCTAATAGGGCTGAAGGGCTGGAATCCTCCTCCTATGAAACTGAAACGTTCGGACAACCACCGAGCTTTTGAGTCTATTGTTTCCAATTTCGTCAAAGAAAAATATCTAACCTGTTAGATTCAACGAGTTCGCTGTTAGGGGACTAAGGGCGCACTTCTCCTGTATTCCGAAGATCGTGAGGTGTTAGATCGGATAAAGAAAGGACACACACGTGATGTGTCTGTTGCGGTTATTGTGTTTTATTATGCGATCATAGGCTTTGTTCCTGGGTTCTTATCGCTGAATCGCGTCCATGTCCTTGCACTTTTCGAGTTCAATACGCTCCTATCCGGGATAACCACAGGATATCAGCATCCTCTCCGATATTTGGGTTTCACCACCGATCACCATATACCATCATGTTTTGTCAGGATGAATTTTCAGTTGTAGCTTTGGTGTTACTGGTAAGGTGGCTAACGGGGCTGCGGATAAGCTGCCGGCGTCAGCCCGCGAAGCCCGACCGACGGGAGGGGCTGGTGGGTCAGTCGGTCCACACTTCATCCGCGTGTGATGCGGCGACGCGCAACGATGCCACCATAACGCCTGAGCAACGCAATACACAAGCCACTGCAAAGCACCGTCGTAAACACTAAACTAAATGCAAACCAAAAATGCCACGCGTTGCGAATTCCTCTTAAGCAACTTGTTATATTTTTACTGTCTCACGAAAGCTGATTTTACGATGGTAAAACCAATAAGCCCCAATATTGCACCTGTAACCTTATCAATGTAATAGGTTACTTTGGTGAACTTACTTCGCACTTGACGCGTTGAGAGAAGAAAAATAATTGCCGTGTCCCATAAAAATACAATGACCGTCATCCAAATTCCTAAACCCAGCTTGAAAGCAAGACCAACTTCATTTGTGAGTACGACAGTAAATAGGCTGAGATAAAATAACAGATTCTTGGGATTTAGTATCCCAGACATAAAGCCAGTAATGAACTCTCCCAGGAAAGTGGCTTTATGGGAATTAGTATCTGTGGGATCAGTTATATCAAGATTGTTATACGAACTTTTACGAGCACGCAAAGCCTGTACAGCAAGATAAATTAAAAATAGTCCGCCGATGATTTTTAGTGCAATCATTACTGGAACAGAAGCCGCTACAATTGACCCTACACCAATCAAACACAAACCAATATATACCGCGTTTGCAGACGCGATACCCAGCGCTACGCCAACCGCATTCTTGCCATTGTTTTTGATTGCACTTTTTACAACTAACACAAAGTCTGGTCCGGGGCTTAGCAACGCAAGAAAATGAGCAATTGCAACCGTAACGAAGATACCTAATAAACTTACATCCATATAAATAGCCTCCTTATCGACTCATAAGTACGCACGAAATTCGACTAAAATATAACGCATTGGGGGGGGATCATATCCGTCATCTTTGACGGGTTATCCTCCACTTGGGGAAGTTAGGTGTCATTTCTGACGGTGTATCTCTCCTGGAGGGATATTCGGCATCAAAAAGCGATATTTTTTTAATAGTATCAAGATAAATGGTGATTAAATGGATGTCAAGAATTTTTTTTCAAATCATGTTGCACAAAAGAACCCATACCAAATATGGGTCACCCAAAAAATTATGAGTTTAGGTGCGCGACGCTATCCGGCTGAAACATGATTCCCGCCAACCGAGAGGCCTACGTGAATTGGAACCGATACTCTATCCTCGTTCACCACACACGTCATCCCGCACGGTACAGGAAACCGCGCCACTTTGCTCACGCCCGACGAAGTGCGCTGTGGGCTGTCTCAGCTTGCCGGGATTTATGCGCTTGTCGTCAAATACTCTTTATAAGGGTTAATTTTCGCTTTCTTCTCCATAAAGCACACAGCGTTCAAGATGGGATGTTATGCCTCTGCGGTTCTCTGCGTACTCTGCGGTACAATCGTCTTTTTCACCTTAACGAGTATAATAACACCTCCTGATACTACATCACACCTGGCACATTCCCGGAAAGTTCGTGGAAATGGAAAATGTACTGGACAAAAATCCCTGGGCAAGATATGGTTATTGTAGTGATGAGTAGCAATGAACAACAACCTATAAGGCCTGAAAAACGTATGAGAAATACACTCTCTCACTCTATCCTGTTGTTACTGTGTGCTGGGAATGTGCTCCTTTTTTGCGCTTTCACAGCTTTTGGACAGGATGATCCCCGCAAAATCCGGGGTATGGCGCGGGAATTGTATCAGGAAGGGGTCTTTTACGGGAAACAGGGAAAATATGTGCAGGCCGAAATGGCGCTGGAACAAGCGATTGAGTTGTATCCGGCGTATGCTGACGCCTATAATGCGCTGGGGGTCGTATATCAGCGGCAACATCAAAACAACAAAGCGGCAGAACAGTATCTGCTGGCCATAGAAGCAGAGCCGAAACATGTGAAAGCCCGCACGAATCTGGCAATTATTTATTCCGACCGGCGCCAATATCAAAAAGCCGCCCGCCAACTTGAAAAAGCATTGGAAATTCAACCTGATTACGCCCCGGCCAGAAAACTCATCGGTTCTGCCAGAAACAAAGCAGCGGAACAAGCCGCGAAGGAGCTGGAACGTCAGCAAAAGGCCGCGCAAAGGTCTAAGCCTCCTTCTATAAACACGTCGAGAAAACAACACGTGGCAGAACAAAAGGTGCAGAGGAAGCAGAAAACGTCCCGGACTGCCACGAATCCCCAGACCTCCTCTCCTCCTTTTGCCGCCGGAACTACTTTGTGTCGGGCGGGCAAACTCGATGCTGGTATTCAGGCCTATCGAGACGCACTCGGACGTTTCCCCCATTCCGCTGAGGGTTACACCTTGCTCGCCATGGCGTATCGCGAGCAGTTTCGCATAACTCGTGATGCCCGATGGTATCAGCAAGAGCTCGAAGCCTTCACCGCAGCGCTTGAATATGACGACCATTATGTTCCTGCTCAGATAGGTTTGGGCGAACTCTTATTTGAACAGGGCTATGTGATCGCAGCCAGTATGTATTTTGAGGATGCCTTGCTCTATCAGCCAAGCCACCCGGCCAAAGATCAACTGCAAGCCATTCTTCAGGATGGGCAAAAGTAAGAAGGTGACGCTTTATGGACTTATATTCCCGGTTCCTGCTTTCATATATCGGAGCGTCAAAGCAGAACGTTGATGCTCCGATAAAACGTTCTATTCTTCCCGCCCGACTTCACCTAACGCCCAGGGGATATGGGCGTGTACAACGGCGTCTGTAGTGTCTGCCAACTGTTCCAGAAGAGGGATATAGGCAGAATGGCGTGAATTTCCCATCGCAATCACCGTATTACGCAACAAGCCTGAAAATTTGGCGCGTTTGACAGGACTCTTGTGAAAAACTTTACTAAACTCATGCGGAGTCAATGTTCCTAACCACTGCAAATCCGGGGCGATCAGGTGTGCTCGAGGAAAAAGTGCCTCCTCATCCGTGGGGACGGCATGTTGGTTCCAGGGGCACACGCTTTGGCACCGATCACAGCCAAACACACGATTCCCCATCAATCCCCGAAATTCCTCTGGGATAATGCCGCGATGCTCAATGGTCAGATAGGACAGACAGCGGCGGGCATCAAGAAGACGGGGTTCGACAATCGCTCCTGTGGGGCAGGCATCCAGACAGCGGCGACACTTTCCGCAACGGTCAGGAACCGGGGTATCATATTCCAACTCACGATTCAGAAGGATTTCTCCCAGAAAAAACCAGGAACCATACCTTTCATTGAGAAGGCCGCCATGTTTTCCGATCCAGCCTAAGCCGGCATAATAGCCATGCACACGCTCCAACAAAGGGACGGTATCCACACAGACTTTTGCCTCAACGAATGCCCCGGATTCCTGCTGAATGAAATTCACCAGGGCAAACAACTTGCTTTTCAGGACTGTATGATAATCATCGCCACGAGCGTAGCGGGAAATATATCCTGTCGTAAAATCTCGTGCAAGAGAATCCGCGCCAGAACGATAATAGGACAGACCACAGACGATCACAGAACGGGCAGGCGGAAAGAGCAGGCGGGGGTCTTCCCGCTTCACGATATTCCAGTTCATGTATCCCATGGCTCCGGCAAACCCTCGTTCCAGCCATCGGGCGTAATAATCAGCTTCTGGATAGCGAACTGCCGGAGTGATCCCCACAAGATGGAACCCCAATTCCAACGCTTTTTCTTTGATCCGCGACGCGTTGAGCATCTTTTTTCCTAATTATTAAGTCACCTTACGCAGGGCACAGGTTCTCCCCTGTCACCAACGATGCGTTGCCCTCACCTGTTCTCCCCGTGTTGAAACACGGGGCTACGCTGACCAAGCCTGTTGAAACAGGCTCCTGTCCGGCCAGCCTGATTGATCAGGCTAGCCACGCCATTCATGGCGTGGCGGGGATTGGACCAGTCCGAGATGTGCGGGCAGCGCATCGTTGATGACAGGAGATGTTTTTCATCCTGCGTAACGTGAGTTATTAATGTTGTGTGGCTCAGAACACCGATTCAGGAAATACTCTTTCCTATTATACAAAGTGATTTCCGACAGGAAACAGGAAATGTTCTTATACTGCAACAGACAAGAGATTGTAAGTCATTGTGATTCAACATGTTACAATATTCTTACTCAGGAGCATTGATGAACGTTCGTTCCGGCATTTATTTTGTAATATGAGAGGGCTGACCATGAACAGCATCCATTGTCAAGATTTAAGTAGTCAGAGAGAATAGAACACAACGCACAACCTGCTTTGAGGAAGGGAGAATATGAAAAAAACATTTCGAAGAATACAAGGATTCATCGCAGCGATCATCATCGGAATTGGGAGCCTGGCTGTGACCCAATATGGGATTGGTTCAATAGCAGACGCTGAAAAAATGCCGGGCTATACGGAGAGTGCACTGAATGAGAAACCTGTGTTCAGCGGGGAATGGATCGAAATCACCGATGGGGTCGTCATGATAAGTTCAGTCAATACAGAGCATACTCATCCCACGACGTTCCCCTATTTTTACCTTTCTCCAAATTGGGAGTCCTGCACAGAGTACACCTATGACGCTCCCCAGGGGAAAGTGTGCTCCGCAGTGTTTCACGAGTTGTTAAAGCGGGCCGACACATTTCTCGTGAAAGAGTAAGTCGTCGTTACGCATCGAAATGCTCGATGGCTTCCAAAATATTCGGCAACTCCTGGAGTGTTTCTTCTTCCCCGATCTGAATCAGGTCGGGGATTTTTTCAACATCAAAAAAGTGGAACTCCCCTTGTAAATCAGGATATACCATCACAATTTCATAATGGTGCGCCATGGTATGAACCGCATGGTTGGCAATCTGCAAATTATTGCTCGAAATCCCCATTAGATGGAGGAATGCTTTCATCGGGGAATTGATGGTGGAATAGGTCGGGCTTTCAAATCCCATGGCAATAATCACATCGGCTCCGTATCGGATCGCCACGTCAATTGGTAACGGATCGCTCACGCCACCGTCGATCAGCACCTTTCCATCAATTTTTTTAGGCTGAAAAAAAATCGGGATGCCAATACTCGCCCGGACTGCTGTGGCAACAGACCCGGTGTCCAGGACGATTGCCTCGCCGCTGAAAAAATCGGTCGCCACAATTTGTAAAGGGATTGGAGTCTGCTCAAAGGTCATCTCATGAAAATATTCCTGAAAGATTTTTTCGATGCGATCCCCGCGAATGATGCCGCACATCTCGTTATACCGGAAGAATTTGGGGAAAAACATCTTGAGCAGATCGAAGTATTTTACATCGCGGAATTCTTTTTTTTTCCACATTTGCAGCACTTTTTGTTCGATAATCTCAGGATTCTCGCCTGACGCAAACACCGCCCCGAACAGACTTCCCCCGCTGCTCCCGATGACCACATCGGGAATGATGTGTTCCCGATAT
>Ga0256845_1002426_pt1 | contig 13521 bp, 17 predicted proteins | sample RiftiametaG_FD_189101 | JGI IMG/M metagenome (GOLD analysis project Ga0256845, IMG submission 189101) | Tube worm associated microbial communities from hydrothermal vent at the East Pacific Rise, Pacific Ocean - Riftia | ecosystem: Host-associated > Annelida > Integument > Unclassified ... | reverse complement strand
AATATTATATCAGTTTTTATAAGGGGCTTTGTCTGATTTCTTTAAATGATAATGCCTCAGCACTGGAGCATTTTGAAAAAGCCCTTGATCTTGAACCTGCTAAAATGAATCTGCCTGATATTTGCTCTTACATGGGATTATGTTTAAAAGAGATGGAACAATATGAAAGAGCATTGGAGATTCTTGAAAAGGGTAGAGTCGTTGATGGACAACGCACGGATATTCATAACCTTATCGGGTTCTGCCATTTTAAAATGAAAAATCATGAACAGGCAGTTAAGAGTTTTAAAAAAGTTATTTCGATTGATCCTGGCTCAGCCATTGACTATGCCAATGTTGCCTCAAACTATAGAGATATGGGCAATTTTAAAGAGGCAGTTGAGTATTATGAAATGGCTCTTAAAATTGATCCTTCAATCTCCTTTGCAAAAGAGAGTCTTGCAAAGCTCAAAGGTTATGGATAAGCCCTTTTTGTCGGGTTAAAAGAGTGTGCAGCGAATAAACTAAAAAAGCCATGCAAAAAGTAAGATGGGTTAAATCAAGAATAATAACAAGAGATGGTGAAAAAGGTGTGCCAGTATAGTTTTTTATTCCCATAAATATGCCTGTAATCATAAGTCCAAACAACAGAAATAATTTTGTGTAGATTGGAAAAGGTACAATAAGTGTTTTTTCTTTGCTTAAAATGTTATCAACAATAATATAAACAATCAGACCAACCAGAATTATTGAAAAAATATAGTGCAGAGTATGTGTTACATAGAATTTTGCCAGCCATTCAAGTCCTGGAATATCAGCAATATAGTACCTTTTAAAAATAGGCAGCTGACCAAATCCTGAAACAGTAAGAAAAAAGATAGTAATAAAATATGTAACTTTTAGTATTATTGATTGCATTTTTACTATTTCTCCTGTTTGGTATTATTGTAGAATTTGCCAAATGCAGCTGCAGCGCCGGCAATAGGTGCAATTATCATTGCAAATGCTATATTATTTCCCAGGGACATCATGTTCTTGACTCTGTTGAAGTGGGGTTTGCCTTTGCCTTTTTCAATGGCTTGATTGATTTTATCAAATGGTAATGGAGAAACATATATTGTGTTGGTCCCACCGTTTTCATTCTCGCCATATACATAACCATTGGTGTCCCGGGCAAGTTTATGAGCTTGTTCAATAATTTCATCTCTTGGGCCAATAGTCTGGACATCTTCAGGGCAGGCTTCAATGCAGGCAGGAGTATTACCCTCGGCAATTTGATCATAGCACCTGTCACATTTGAACATGGCGCCATTGCCTGCAAACGCCGGCATGAGATCCAGGTAGAGTCCAACACCTGTCTGCCTTTGAGGGATATGCCACGGACAAACCTTTTTACATTTAGAGCCGCCAAGGCAGATTTCATCATCTATTCTGGAGATTCCATTGTCAAGCTGCTGGGCTGCTCCCCAGGGGCAAAGTTTCACACATGGCGGGTTAACACAATGCATGCATCTTCTTGGAATCGTTAATTTGTGTATTTCACCGGCAATTTTAACTTCAGCAGATTGTATATAAAGCCAGGTGTATGGAGTTAACCTTTCTGTAACGCCTCTCTTTTCAGAGAAGTCATTTACCGGAACCCGACCTGGATACATTCTTGGAAATGGTTTTTCAGGTTCAGGGAATTTACCGGCATTTATCTCTTTACATGCATATACGCACTCTTCACATCCTACACATTTACTTATATCCAGCAGTGTTGCAATGGGTTCACTTTTATCTGCTGCCTTTGCAGCTCTTGCAATGGAAGAGGTTGCAGCGACTGAACATGCAGCTGTTGCCCCGGCCTTTAAAAAAGTTCTTCTTGAGATTTTTGATGACTTTGATGACTTTGATGACATGGCCCGTCCCTTTATTGATGTTTTATTGGAATCTTAAACATAATCAACTATACCAAGGGTCAATAGTTTGCACAAGTTTAATATGTATTGTATATTAAAGAAAAACTATCATACTTCTAATTTAATAATGGACAGTTACCCATGGAATTGATTTCAATTTTCAAACACGCCTTAATGATCAGCTTTTTTGTATTTGTAATGATGCTTTTAGTTGATTTTGTTGACCTTATTACGAATAAACGTATATCTGATGTTATTAAAGAAGGGAAGTTCAGGCAATACAGTTTATCTTCTTTTTTTGGCTCTATACCCGGCTGCCTTGGTGCATTTATGAATGTAAGTCTCTATGTTCGAGGTATCATAGGCTTTGGTGCAGTGGTCGGAGGAATGATAGCAACCTCAGGTGATGAAGCATTTGTGATGCTTTCACAATTCCCAGTTACAGCAATGATGCTTTTTGGGCTTTTATTTATTTGCGGAATTATATTTGGAAGAGTAAGTGACTATATTGTTGATGTCTTAAAGATTGCCACCTGCAATTCGTGCCCTGATTCAGAATGCACTGAGTGTGTTGCTGATCTCAGCAGTGAATTAAGCATTAAAGCAAGTATCAGCGATATTTTTAAACCTGGTAATTTTATAATTAATTTTCAATCACTCTCTTTTACCAGGTTTCTTTTTTTGGTACTGATTCTTACCTTTGCTGTTCTGGTTGCATCTGGCAACCTGGGTCCTGATTCATGGGATTGGGAACGCATAACTTTAATTTTTCTTTCCCTGTGTACTCTGTTTATTATTATAGTAGTTTCAGAGCATTATCTGCATTCCCATATTTGGGAGCATATTTTAAAGAAACATATTCTGCGCGTATTTCTGTGGAGTTTTGCAGCATTGCTTTTTGTCCACTGGGGTCTACTATACTGGAATATGGATATTATTGTTAAACAACATATGTGGTTGACATTGGTGATTGCTGCAGTTGTTTCAATCGTGCCGGAATCTGGTCCTCACCTCGTATTTGTGATGATGTTTTCCCAGGGATTAATTCCTTTTTCCGTGTTATTTACAAGCTCTTTTATTCAGGATGGTCATGGCATGCTGCCACTGCTTTCTTACAGCTTTAAAGATGCTATGCTTGTTAAAGTTTTTAATCTGATTTTTGGTCTGGGTCTTGGGGCAGTTCTTTTTGCCTTTGGATTATAGAAAGATATCACTGGCAGGATTGAAATTGATACAACTAATCTGTTGAGCGCACCCCGGAAACTAATTTATACCCGGCTTTTTTTATTTTATCAAGAAAACCACTGCATATATCAGTTACTTTAACCTTTTCATCAGGTGATAATTTTTGTAATGCTTTTGCAAGTTCCTTTTTAGCATCTGGTATTGAAGTATTATCTACTGCTATGGTCAGCCAGGCATATTTTTCAAGACAATCTTCCATTGCTAAATACAAATCCCATATTGCATCTAATCTTCCTGCAAATGCTGCTAACTCCAGATACTTTATTTTCTCTTCTCTGTTTTCAGTGAGCGCACTTAAACCAGCGTAAGCACCAATATTTCCAGCTTTTATAGATTTTTTAAAAGACTTTTTTGCATTTTCAAGTGTACTCTCTAATGCATTATTCTCTCTGCTTTCAGTTGCAACTTCTTTTTTTTCACTCTCACTATTTTCTTCTTCAAAACATATCCAGCCGTCAATTTCTATTTCATTCTCTTTTTCTTCAACCATTATAAGTCCTTAATCTTTTATGTGATAAGTTTCCATATTTATATAATTCATAAAAAGATCGAAGCAATTATAACAGAGTTAATGTAATTGTACAGGTTTCATGCACTATATTTTTATTTAAGTTGACTATGAATTCATGATTGTTACTTTATAGTAATACAATAGGGTCATGGAAAAATATTATGAAGAAAAATGATGATGATAACACTTCCCCTAAAGATATGACCAAAGTTGTTCTTGAGAGCATCTCTGATGGTGTTTTCTCAGTTGGTCATGATTGGAAAATAACCTCATTTAACAGGGCTGCTGAAAAGATAACCGGAGTTTCATGCAAAGAAGCTATTGGCAAGCACTGCTGGGAAGTTTTCCGTTCAAATATGTGTGAGGCAGATTGTGCTTTAAAAAAAACAATGGAAGAGGAAAAATCCTTTGTCAGTACATCCACCTATATTGTTAATGCTGACCAGAAACAGATACCTATCACAGTGTCAACCTCTCTTTTACAGGATAAAAGGGGTGCGATCCTTGGAGGCGTTGAGGTGTTTCGTGATCACAGCCTTGTGCAGGAACTCAGGAAAGAGATATCTGCAAAGTTTCAAATGTGTGACATGGTGAGTAATAATTTAGAGATGAAAAAAATTTTTAATATTCTACCCCAGATAGCTGAAAGTGACAGCACGGTTTTAATCGAAGGAGAGACCGGGACAGGAAAAGAGCTGATGGCACGAGCAATTCATAATTTAAGTTTACGGGAGGATAGACCTTTTATAGCAATTAACTGCGGTGCTCTTCCAGACAGTCTGCTTGAGTCAGAGTTGTTTGGTTATAAAAAAGGTGCATTTACAAATGCTGTACAAGATAAGCCCGGATATTTTGCCCTGGCTGACAAAGGTACAATTTTTTTAGATGAGATAGGAGATACCAGCCCTGCTTTCCAGGTCAGACTTCTAAGAGTGCTTGAAGAGAAAGAGTTTCAACCCCTTGGCGCTGTGGAGAATGAGAAAACTGATGCAAGAATCATTACTGCAACAAACAAAGATCTTTTAAAACTTATTGCCCAGGAAAAGTTCAGACAAGATCTGTTTTATCGTGTAAATGTTGTTCGGCTTGATCTTCTGCCCCTTAGAAGACGCATGGAAGATATACCTTTTTTGATTGACCATTTTATACTCAAGCTAAACAGGATACAGGGTAAACAGGTTAATGGAATTGATCAAGATGCTCTCGAAGTAATCATGAGCCATGATTTTCCGGGAAATATCCGGGAGCTTGAAAATATTATCGAGCATGCCTTTGTCCTCTGCTCAGAAGGAAATATTAAAGTCAATCATCTGCCTTCAACCCTCTCTTTGCAAATTGAGACCATGGAAGAAGGTGGGACAGGTTTGAATGATTCCATGAAATCAGCAGAAGCCCGAATTATTAAGGAGGCTCTTAAAAAAAATAACTATAATCGCATGGCTGCTGCTAAATACCTTGGTATGCATAAAAGTACATTTTTCAGGAAAATAAATAAATTCAATATTAAGCTGCCAAAAATGGACGGACGTTCAAAAATAAATTGAGAGTCGCAATGATGCAACTATATTAGTCGCAATATTGCGACTCTTTGAGCGTCGATAAAGCCTGCTCTTTTTATAAATCATTAAAAAGTATAGTATTTTCCATGGGTTACAAATATTTGTTGTTGGTGGCATAGAATTTGCTTTTATTTCAGACAAGGAGGAACAATGATTTGAAAGTTGCATTGACAATTTGGGGAAACAGGATTTCACCTGTTTTTGATTCTGCCAGAAAATTTCTAATTGCTGAAGTTAAGGATAATAAAGTTGTGGACAGACAATATGAGTCAATCAATTTTGAAAAAGCATCAGATATAGCTCAAATTTTAAATGATTTTGGTATTGATGTATTGATTTGCGGGGCAATTTCAAGACGGTTTTCAACAGTTGTTGATTTAAGCAAAACAAGATTAATACCTTTTATTACAGGGCATGTTGATGTGGTCTTAAAGTCATTTATCGATAATAGAAAGGTTAAAACAGAATTTTTTATGCCTGGGTGCAGGAATCAACAGTGCAGACAAGGCAATGGATGTAATAATTTTTTCAATAAAAAAGTAAGGGAGGTGAATGATATGCCTGGATTAGATAGAACAGGTCCACAGGGTCAAGGTTCAATGACCGGTGGTGCCCGAGGTAATTGCAACTCTGCAAATTCCAGTAGAGGGTTTGGCAGAAGAGTGTCATCTGGACAAAACCGCAGAGCAGGTTTAGGCAGAGGTAAGGGGCAGGGATTTGGCAGAAATATTGAAGCTGGTGAATTTAATACTGCCGATGAAAAACTTGGTTTGCTGAAAGCAGAAGTTGAATTGCTCAATAAGAAGATTGTCGATATAGAAAAGAAGTTGTAATTTTTTTTATCACTCAGCCCTTTTCCTTAAAATTTTTTTAGATGTTTTGATACAAAATTGAGGAAAAGGGCTTTAATAAGGATAAATAGATGGTTCAAATATTAATTGCTAGTCAAAATCAAAAGTCCCTGGATGATTTTTCCGCTGGATTTGGGAAAAACAGTGATACTAAAATCGTTTGGGTTGATAGTTGCAAGGAAGCTTTATTAAAGATTGAAAGCAGTAACTTTGATCTTTTTGTTGCAGATGAAATACTTTCAGACATAAAAGGGCTTGGGTGTATTGAGAAAAGTGTTATGGCAAATCCATTTCTCAACACAGCAGCGATTAGCTCCTTGTCTGAAAAGGATTTCCATGAAGCCAGCGAAGGGCTTGGCGTTTTAATGCAGATCCCTGGCAATCCAGTTTCAGATGATGGAGTAAAATTGCTGGATTATTTAGAAGATATATTAAAAAGGACAACAAAAAAATGATAATCAGTGTTGCAAGCGGGAAGGGTGGTACGGGGAAAACTACGATTGCCACTAATCTGGCAGCTTCCCTTGAAAGAGGTGTAAAAATTTTAGACTGTGATGTGGAAGAGCCAAATTCTCATCTTTTTTTAAGTCCTGAGATCGAGAAAACAGAACCTGTATTCACACCTGTTCCCCTTATTGATGAGAATAAATGCACATATTGTAATAAGTGTGTTGAAATATGCCGGTATAAAGCAATCACAATTATTGGAAAGACAATACTTACTTTTGCTGAATTATGCCATAGTTGTGGCGGATGCATGGCAGTATGCCCTGAAAATGCAATAACAGAAAAGGGTCGTGAACTTGGGCATCTTGATACAGGAAGATCAAAAGAGATAGGTTTTGTCCATGGCAAATTGCGGGTGGGAGAAGCCATGTCTCCTCCGTTAATTAATAGGGTCCGATCATATATAGAACCTGATATGGTTAATATTATTGATGCTCCACCAGGAACATCCTGTCCGGTTATCACAGCCATGAAAAACACCGACTTTGTTTTGATGGTTACAGAGCCAACTCCTTTTGGATTGCATGATTTAAAACTTGGGGTTAAAGCAGTTAAGCTTATTGGTATTCCCTGCGGTCTTGTAATCAATCGTTCAGATATTGGAAATGACGATGTTAGAGATTATGCAAAAGAGGAGAGACTTCCCATTCTTCTTGAGATACCTTTTGACAGAAATATAGCTCAAATATATTCAAAAGGTGATTTGATTGTTGAGAAGATGCCAGAATATAAAGAGCAATTTCTCAAATTATACTTAAGCATTGAAAATCTTGTTAAGGAGGGGCAAAACCAGTGAAAGAACTTGTTATTTTGAGCGGTAAAGGAGGCACGGGCAAAACCAGTCTTACTGCAGCATTTGCAGCGATTTGTAAAAAAAGTGTTCTCTGCGATGCTGATGTTGATGCAGCAGATCTCCATCTTTTGATGTCCCCTGAAATAAAACAGACAACTGATTTTCTGGGCGGAGGATTGGCAATAATTGATCCTGAGAAATGCACTGAATGCGGGCAATGTATTGAACTTTGCAGGTTTAATGCCATAAGTGATGATTTTGTGGTTGATAAAATTGATTGTGAAGGATGCGGAGTTTGTGTTGATTTATGTCCGGAAAAGGCAATTGATTTTCCAACTCAAATATGTGGGCAGTGGTTTGTTTCAGATACAAGATTTGGTCCCATGATTCACGCAAGACTTGGCATTGCAGAGGAAAATTCAGGTAAACTTGTTGCCCTTGTGAGGCAGCAGGCAAAAGAGTTTGCGAAAAAAAATAGTATTGATTTGCTTTTGACAGACGGTCCTCCAGGTGTTGGGTGCCCTGTTATAGCATCCATTGGCGGAGCAACAGCCATAGTGATTGTGACCGAGCCCACTGTATCTGGTATACATGATATGGAAAGAGCATTGGAACTTGCTAAATTTTTCAAGGTTCCTGCAATGATCATTGTAAATAAATATGATTTAAATCCTGATATGACTGAACAGATAGAGCAGAGTGTTAAAAAAAGAGGTTTGACATTTATAGGTAAAATACCCTTTGACCCTGACTTTACAAAGTCAATGGTCCAGGCAAAAACAATTATGGAATATGAAGACAATTCAGATATCAGCCTTAAGGTAAAAGAGGTGTGGGAAAGAATAATGGCCTCATCTGAAATGAATTTAGAAGCAAAGAGTTAGGTGAACAATATATTTAAATTATTAACAGGAGTAAAAAGTTATGAAAGAGGGAAGAATAGCAGTCCCGTCAAATGGTGAAGGTGGATTGGACGGCACAAGAGCGGGACATTTTGGACATTGTGATACATTTACATTTGTTGATGTTGAAGATGGTGCGATCAAAGAAGTTACAGCATTAAAGAATGAGGGGCATGCCCAGGGTGGTTGTATGGTGCCGGTGAACCTGCTTGCAGATCATAATGTTAAAGCATTAATTGTTGGTGGTATTGGAATGCGCCCTTTGATGGGTTTTAAACAGGTTGGAATAGATGTGTATCATGATGACGCAAGACCTGAAATTAAAGCTGTTGTAGAAGATTTGATTGCAGGGAAGTTAACTGAAATCCAAAATGACCAGGTTTGCGGAGGCGGTGGCGGTGGTAAGCCTAGCCTGCCATAAAGGAGGGTTTTGATATGAAAATCGCTGTTACATCACAAGGAAAAGATCTTGATTCAGATATGGATCCAAAATTTGGAAGAGCTGCATATATATTGATAGTTGACACTGAGACTCTGGAATTTGAGGCGTTTGATAATTCAGAGAATGTCAATGCCTTTAAGGGTGCAGGTATCCAGGCAGCTTCCCTGGTGGGGAACAATGGTGCCAAAGTACTGCTTACCGGGCATTGCGGTCCCAAAGCTTATCAAACTCTGGATGCAGTGGGAATAAAGGTTGTAAATGATGTCATGGGCACGGTTAGAAGTGCTGTCAAAGAGTTTGATTATGACAAGGCAACTTTTGCAACTGATCCTGATGTAGAACCATATTCTTAAGAATTCAACAAAAAATAATAGAGCTGTTTAAAACGAAGCTCTATTTTTGAGGTGTGTATGAGCATATACAAGATTCACCCGATTGTTATGGGTACTAAAGTTTTTGATAAAAGTATGATGACATATCAGCATGGCAATGGTGAGCAATATACCATACCAATTTATTGCTGGTATATTGAAGGCGGAGATAGAAATATCCTTGTGGACACTGGTGAGATGAGCCCAATACAGTCAAAAGAGCGTGAAAAGGCAATTGGAGGAAAAATCTACACCTTTGAACAGGGGCTTGACCGCTTTAAACTAAAACCAGAAGATATTGATATTATAATCCATACTCATCTTCATAATGACCATTGTGAAAATGATTATAAATGTGTGAACGCTGATATCTATGTGCATGAAAAAGAGCTTGAAAATATTCATGATCCCCATGCTCTGGACTATCGGTATCTTGAAGATTATATAGAAGATGTTGAAGAAAATGGGCAGCTCAGGGTTCTATCGGAAGATAAAGAGGTAGTTCCTGGCATTAAGTGTGTGCATACACCTGCCCATACAACTGGTGGTATGTCAATTGTAATTAATACAGCATCTGGAAAAGCTGTGATAACAGGCTTTTGTGTATTAAATGAAAATTTTGACCCTCCCATTGAAATCAAGGCAATGGAGATGGAGGTCATACCTCCCGGGACCCATGTCAATGTCTATGAAGCCTACGACATTATGCTGAAGATTAAAGAGATGGCAGATATTTTATTGCCATTGCATGAACCTGAATTTGCATCACAGGATACTATTGGATAAGCAAGTGGGTAAACAGGAGGAGATATAGATGAAAATAGTTGTAAGCTCAACAGGTAAAGATTTAGATTCAAAAATAGACCCTCGTTTTGGCAGGTGCCAGTTTTTTATTGTTGTTGAGACCGATGACATGAGTTTTGAATCTATTAATAATGAAAATATTGCTTTGGGCGGAGGAGCAGGTATTCAATCTGCAGGTTTTGTGGCTTCAAAGGGAGTGAAAGCCGTATTGACAGGCAATTGCGGTCCAAAAGCTCTGGAAGTGTTTTCCAAGACCGGAATTGATGTTTTTACAGGCTTTACAGGGACAATTAATAAAGTTGTTCAAGAGTTTAAGCAAAGCAGACCAGAACCAATAACCAAAGCAACTGTACCGGAAAAAGCAGGAGTATCTGATAACATAGGCTCTGCTGACAGTGGTCGAGGCATGGGCAAGGGTGGTCGATGTATGGGTGGTTCCGGTAGAGGCAGAGGCATGGGCGGTGCCAGAGGTCAGGGCAGAGGTCAGGGCAGAGGTCAGGGCTGCGGAGGCGGCATGGGTTCTGGTGGAGGTATGGGTCGTAAAAGAGGGTGATTGTTATGAAAGCAAAAGTTCAGGAAGTAATTGAAAAAATCAGGCCAATGCTTCAAAAAGATGGCGGAGATGTCGAACTTGTTGATGTGGATGATAAAGGAGTTGTTAAAGTCAGATTAACTGGTGCATGTGCCGGCTGTGCCATGTCGCAGATTACATTAAAACAGGGAATTGAAAAAATATTGCTAAATGAAATTCCCGAGCTTAAACAAGTTAAAAATGTTGAATAAAAGATAATATAGCGAAGGAGATTTATTAATGCGTATTACAGATTTGTATTCAAACAAAAAACCAATAATTTCAATGGAGTTTTCTCCACCAAGGACTGAAAAAGCAAAAGAAAAATTTGGAACAATTATAGACAGCCTTTATGAAGTTGATCCTGATTACATGTCAGTAACCTTTGGAGCAGGCGGTTCAGATCGAGATGGGTCATATCAGACTGTAAAAACAATAATGATTGATAAAAACATACCTACTATTGCATATGTTGCTGGATATGGGCTTGGGCCTGATGAGATTGTTGATGTTTTAGATAAATATAAAGAACTTGGTGTTGAAACTATTTTTGTTATTCGTGGAGACAAACCACAGAATGATGGCTTTACTCCGCATCCAGAGAGTTTTTCCCATGCTTCGGATCTGATAGCTTTTATTAAAGAAAAATATGATTTTACTTTAGGTTGTGCCGGATATCCTGAATCACATATTGAAGCTGAGAGCCTTGAAAAGGATATTGAATATCTTAAGCTTAAAGTGGATAATGGTGCTGAATATATTGTCGCCCAATATTTTTATGACAATCAATATTTTTTCAATTATGTTGAACAGTGTAAAAAAGCTGGCATTAACGTCCCTGTTATTCCAGGAATCATGCCGGTTTATACTGTAAAACTGACTAACATACTTTCAAATGTTTGTGGTTCCACAATTGTTCCACATTTAAAAGGCAAACTTGAGAATGTAGATGCTGAAGACAAAGAAGCTGTATTAAACATAGGAATTGATTTTGCTGTTGATCAGTGTAAAGACCTGCTGGAACAAGGTGTGCCCGGCCTTCATTTTTATACAATGAATCGCAGTAAATCTACAATTCAGATTGTAAATAAGTTAAAGCAGGAGCAATTATTTTAATTTAAAGCACATGGCGTATACATAACAAAATGAGGTGAAAAGTGGAGAAAATACTAATTGTAGGTTGCAAGAAAGCAATGGATGATGTCTGTATAGGTTGCAGTAGATGCTTGGTAGGGTTTAATAGAAAAGAGGGAGAATTCAGCAGATATAAAGATAAAGATGCTGAAATAACAGGGCTTCTTAACTGCGGAGATTGCCCCGGTGCTACAATTGTGACACGTCTTGCACAAGTCAATCTCTGGAATAAGCCCATGGATGAAAAAGTAACAAAAATTCATGTGGGCCCCTGTATCACAGATCATTGCCCGGAAAAAGAAACCATTATTAATAAAATCAAAGCTAAATCCGGTATTGAAGTTATTGAGGGGACCCATCCATATAAACCCAATGATATTTTTGCATAACCAGTTGTCTGGCAGGTTTTGACAGTCTGTCGAGTATATATTTCAGGGGTTTTTAATGTTAATGTTTAGAGATTGTCTATCATCTCAGATTCAAGGTTCTGAAATATATTTTTCAAGCACCTGGACCAGGCAGCTACAAGATTTTCAGCAGAAAAATTGCTGAGCTTTACTTTGGAGTAAAAGTCTTTTTCAAGAATAGTTTTATCTTTTTTATTATACTCAATAAGGTTAAACTTTATTTTTATTATTGCAAAGGGTTCAGTACTGTCTGTGCGATCACAATATATTTCAAGTATTTTCCCTTTAAGGACAAGGTCAGAAAATGATATTTGGGATTTTGTTGATATATTGTGGAATACGCCAGCATTTTCAAACCATTGAAGACAACCATTTTGTACCATTTTTTCCGGAGATGAGAAGAATCGATTATAGTAATCTTTTATATAATGGTTCTTGGTTTTATAGATAAATTGATTTGTTTTAAACTCTGCTGCCGTAGTAAACTCCATGAGGATAAGGTCACTTGCTAAAGTCTTGATTTTGTTGGTTTGCTTTTCATTTTCTATTTTATCAAAAGAAAAAAATCTTTTTTCAGGTTCTGTTTTATTAAGGGTTATGAGATTACAGCTTGATAAAACAAATAAAATAGAGATAGTTATTAAAGATAGAAATATCTGGTATGCTGTTTTACTTTTTTTCATTACTTGTCCTGTTAAAACCAGTTAACTCAAAAATTGTATAAATGCTATTCTGCTTTTTTCGGTGGTGAACCATAAATAACAGATCCCGGGTAAGTTTTCAGGTCTTCACTCAACTGTTCTAAATTAGCAGACATGATTTTTAAATTATTAAAAATTATTTCAAGATCATGTTTTTTAAAATAGACAATTTCGTTTACCTGGGTGCATGCTTTATTAAATTGTTGTACTGCTGGAGACACACCTGAGAGCGAACTGCCAAGATTATGTATAATTGTTTTTGTGTCCCTGGCAGCCATCTTAACATCTTTGCCTGCCTGTCCAAGATCTTTTATAAATGCTGTTAAAGGCTTTTCAGCATTATTGACAATACGATTTACATTTTGAACCAGTGTTAATGTGTTGTCAAGAATATCCTCTGTCTCCATGTTATTGATTTTAGAATCAAGTGTTTTTAAAAGGGTTGCAAGATCTTTGGCAAGGCTTTGAATATTGATGGATTCAACTCCATCAACTATTTTGCTGATAGAATCGGTAAGTCTTGCAATGGTGCTGATCACAGACGGTATATAGGGGTTTTCAGGCTCCCATGATATTGGAAGATCCTGGATCTTATCTTTTTCAATAAAATCTGCTTCAATGTATGCAGCACCTGTTAAGCCCTGCATCCCCAATTTAACCCGCAAACCATTTTTTACTGCCTTTACTGCCTCTTTTTTTGTAACAATAAAACCCTGCTGGTCATCAATGGAAAAAACAACAAGAATATATTGGCTGTCCTGCCTATATTTACTTGCAGTGCTGCTAATAGATTCAACAGAGCCAATGGTCATTCCTTTATATTTTACACTCGAACCAATATTA
>Ga0256845_1002425_pt1 | contig 13522 bp, 9 predicted proteins | sample RiftiametaG_FD_189101 | JGI IMG/M metagenome (GOLD analysis project Ga0256845, IMG submission 189101) | Tube worm associated microbial communities from hydrothermal vent at the East Pacific Rise, Pacific Ocean - Riftia | ecosystem: Host-associated > Annelida > Integument > Unclassified ... | reverse complement strand
TGTGAATCAAGTTCCAGAGAGTCAGCATTAATCACAACCCCATAGTCCTGTTCTGCTTTTTCAATACTCACATAACCATATTTAACATCGCGTTCTACAGCTTTTGGATCACGTTCAAAAGGGTCGCCATACCCTCCGCCTCCGGCACTGATAAATGATATTCTGTCTCCGGGTTCACAAAAGGTAAGCCCGCTTGGGTCGGCATTTTCACCATTTTTAAGAAATTGTGCTTTTAAACTGTCTTTTCCCTTGAATATTCCCTCGGGCGGATAGATATAACGTCCTGCCTGCACTGCTATGGAGGTTGTTCCCACAGGATTTTTCTCATCTTCTGGAGAACGTATAATCATCTGTCTGCCAATGCCGCCGCGCTGTCTGCCCGGACCTCCTGAATCTTGAATCAAACTCCTTGATTCAACAATCATACTTGTCTCACTCTCAAGGATTTCAACAGGTGTATTAGCACCATTGGCAGGGAATATGGCACAGTGGTGACCGTCAAATCTTGAAGAAGCTCCCATGCCACCGCCACGGATAATCATGGTGTGCCAGGGTTTACCATTGGCAAAGGTGCCATGGAAAATATTTGTCTGGGCAGGAGTTCCGCCGGAACCTGCGATAATATTGTCAGGAGCAGCCTTTGAAAGTGCTTTAAAAACCATCTCAGTCATAAAATGACCTACAACCATTCTTGCAGCCACTGCCGCAGGGAAAGTACAATTGACAATGGTCCCTTTGGGGGCTGTCATTTTTATGGGGCGGCAGGCGCCCTCATTAATGGGTATACCAGGATCAAAAGCTGATTTGATAGCCATGAATACATAGGCATATGTGAAATTATAAACCACATTAACACCCCAGTTCACCTGTTTGGATGTACCGTCAAAATCAACATGGATATCAGAGCCATCAACTTTGACTGTAAGTTGAATGGGGATGTCTGGCTTGTCTCCTGCACCTTCAATTATGCCTTTGTGGGCATATGTACCATCATCTATTTTTGCAATGGCAGACCGCATGCTTTTTTCAGTTCGATCAATTATTTCATCTGCAAGATCATCAAGGGTATCTAAACCCTCGTCTTCCATCATCTCTATGATTTTTTGAGAGCAGACATGGTTTGCTGCAACCTGGGAGCGGATATCTCCGTCAAACTCTTTGGGTGTCCTGACATTCCAGCGGATCAAGTTAACAAGACTTTTATTGAGTTTACCTGCATCATAGAGTTTTGTAAGGGGGATATAGAGCCCTTCAGCATAAACATCACGGTTATCAGAAGCTGTTCTTCCTCCAATGTCTGTGTGGTGAAACACACATGCTGTAAATGCAACAGGTTTGCCCTTGAAAAATATTGGACTCCATACACAAACATCATTCAAGTGTCCTGCTAAAAGCCAGGGGTCATTGATAATAAACACATCCCCTTCATTGTAATCTTCTAAAGGGATGGATGTGACAATTTTTTTCATACCAAGTGCCATGGCACCTGCCTGACCTGGGGTGCATAATGTTCCCTGCACAAGCTCCTGACCACGGCTGTCTGTAAACATGCATGTGTAATCATGGGCATCTCGTAAAAGAGAAGAAAACGCAGTTCTTATAACCGATGCATCAGCTTCATCTACAATAGATACAAGCCGTTTCCATAAAATTTCCAGGGTGATGGGATCAAATTTATCTTTATTCATTGTCAGTGCCTCCCAAGTTTTTACTCTCCTGCTGATGGATATCAATCCATACAAATCCAAATTCATCAATCCTGACTTTTGCATCCTCACCCACAACAATTGTGGATTCACGCTCTTCAATAATGGCAGGTCCGTTAAATTCTGCCCGGGGAAAGAGTTTGGAACGATCATAGACAGTAAAAGAGATATAATCCTTTTTAATTAGAGAGAAAGCCTGCCGTTCACCTTTGATACAGTTTTGAATATCCCTGTTTTTTGTGGAGAACTTTGAAATGGAAAAAGGTTTTTTAGGGAGACTTGCCCTGACTTTAAAGGTTACAAATTCCACAGGTGATTCAGTAGAACTTCTGCCGTAAAGCCTTTTATACTCTTTATCAAACATTGTTCTTATTTCATCATGGGAAAATTTAGAAAAGTTTTTAAGCTCGATTGAAAGATCAATCTCAGCACCCTGACCTACAAAGCGCATTAAAAGAGTCCTTTTAAAGATGATTTTGTCACCCTGCCTGGCACCTTCCAATATTTTTGCACTCTCTTGTTCAAGCTCTTTAAAAAGAGACTCAATAACTTTAAAATCTGCTTGTCCAAGCTCTTTTCTGTGGCTCCTTGAAAGGTCAAATGCAACAGGTGCTGTAAAAAAGCCCAGGGCTGATCCAACTCCTGCAAGGGGAGGAACAAGAATGGATCTTGCACCAATTTTTTTTGCAAGCCCGTAAGTATGAACCGGTCCTGCACCGCCAAAGGCTGACACAGTGACAAGGTTTGGGTTGCCTCCCTTTTCTGCAATATGGGTTTTTGCAGCTGAAGCCATTGTCTCATTTATAAGGTCATGGATACCAAATGCTGCTTTAACCATTGTTGTACCCAATGGTTTGGCAATTTTCTCTTCTATTGCTTTTTTGGAAAGCTCAATATCAAGATTCATGGTACCGCCAAGGAAAAAATCAGGATCTAAATATCCTAAAACAAGGTCAGCATCAGTTACAGTGGGGGCATCTCCACCCTGCTTGTAACATGCAGGACCCGGGTCAGCACCTGCACTTTCAGGACCAACCTGCAAGAGTCCAAGTGTACTGATTTTAGCGATACTTCCACCGCCGGCTCCAATCTCCATCAAGTCCACCACTGGCACCTGGATAGGAAGACCGCTGCCTTTTTGAAAGCGCTGCACACGACCAACCTCAAAGGTTGATACAAGCCCTGCATGACCGCCCTGGATAAGGCATGATTTAGCTGTTGTACCACCCATGTCAAAGCAGAACATATCCTTGATATTAAACATTTTACCATAATATTGTGAAGCAATTACAGCAGCAGTGGGTCCTGATTCAATAATTCTTACGGGGAAATTTTTTGCAGTCTCAATGGAAGTGATGCCACCCGAGGAGAGCATGATAAAAAATTTGCCATTAAACCCGATGGTGGAAAGCCTTTTGACAAGTTTGTTCAAATACCAGAAAGTTATGGGTTTTACATAGGCATTGACTGCCGTGGTACAGGTTCTCTCATACTCCTTGATTTCCGGCAGAACTTCAAATGATGTGGAGAGGAAAAGCTTTGGTGCTTCTCTCTCAATTATCTCTTTTATCTTTTTTTCATTAATCGGGTTCTCGTAGGAGTTGATAAAACAGACAGCAATGGATTCTATCTCTTTGTCTTTTATTTTTTCAAGAAGGGCTGTTACCTCTTTTTCATCTATGTCCTTTAAGACTTTGCCATCAAAGGTAAGACGTTCATCTATCTCAAACCTGTCTGATCTTGGTACAATGGGTTCAGGATATTCGCTGAAAATATCATAGGCATCATATCGTTTTTCCCTTCCAAGCTCCAGAATATCCTTAAATCCCTTTGTGGTTATAAGAGCAGTTCTTGCACCTTTTCTTTCAATGATTGCATTGATGACTAAAGTTGTGCCATGGATAATCTCTTCTACACTATCCATAAACCCCGGGATCATCTCGTCAAGTTCCCTGACCCCCTGTTCAATAGCATCTGACGGGTCTGAAGGTGTGGTCAGGCATTTATTTGTATGAAACTCCCCTGTAATATTATTTACAAGGACAAAATCTGTAAAAGTGCCGCCGATATCACAGCCCAGGCGGTAAGTTGCTTGCTCCAAGTTAAGCCTCCTTTAAGAAAAATCTGGTTCGTTCCACTCTCCAAAACACTCCCTGAACACACCTGCCATCTCTCCAACCGTGGCATAGGCATGACAGCATTTTACAAGGTGCGGCATAACGTTATCCGTGCCTTTGGCAGCTTTTTCCAAAGCCTTTAAACTATCTTTTACTTCTTTGTCATTCCGGGTACGGCGAAGCTTCTTTAAATTGGCTTTGGATTTTTCTGCCCACTCATTATTATATTCATGGAGTTCAACATCAGATTTCTCTTTATCTTTCTGTTCAACACCTGGTGTAAGCCCCACCTTTGTATATTCACCTGACTGCAACCCTTTTTCATATTCATATGCCTGGCTGGACAGCTTTCTGTGGATCATGCCGTTGGAAATACATTTAACCATACCACCAAGTTTTTGAACCTCTTTCATCTCTTCAACAATCTTTTTTTCCATCTCAAGGGTAAGGGTCTCTATAAAGTATGATCCTGCCAGGGGATCAACTGTATCTCTCAAGCCAACTTCATCCATTAGCATCTCAAGGGTTCTTAAACTGAGCAGGGCAGAGCGTTCTGTGGGGATGGTATATGCTTCATCAAAGGAACACAATGCTGTTGTCTGGGCACCTGATAAAGCTGCACCAAGGGCATAATAAGCACCCCTCATAATATTGTTTTCCGGCTGCTCCTTTGTAAGACCAGAACCACCACCGCCAAATAATCCTCTTAAGAAAAGCTTCTTTTTTTCTGTTACTCCATACTCCTCTTTAAGCATTTTTGCCCAGAGTTTCCGAGCTGCCCTGAATTTTGCAATCTGCTCCCACAGATTTCCATAGACGTTTAAGTTAAAGGAGAATCGTCCAATAAAGTCTTCTGGTTTAATACCCCTTTTAGTCACATTATCAATGTAAGCCTTGGCAATCTCAAATGCATAGGCTATCTCCTGGGCAGGTGTGGCTCCTGATTCTCTGATGTGATATCCGCAAAGGCTTACAGGGTTGGATCGCGGTAATTCCTTAACGGCATATTCAATGGAGTCCCCAACAAGTCTTACTCCATGTTCAACAGGGAAAATCCATGCGCCTCTGCCTATCATCTCCTTTAAAATATCATTCTGGGGAGTTGTTGAAATCTGCTCTTTGGAATATCCGGCTTTTTCAGCACATGCCTGGTACATTGCCATCATGATAGTTGCAACAGCATTTATTGTAAGTCCTGAGCCGATTTTATCCAGAGGAATGCCTGCAAAAGCAGTTTCAAAATCCTTAAGAGAATCAATTGCCATGCCCACGCGCCCGACTTCGCCCTGGGCAAGAGGGTGATCCGAGTCATACCCCATCTGGGTTGGAAGGTCAAAAGCAACATTCAAGCCATTTTGACCATTGGCAATCATCAGTTTAAAACGTTCATTTGTCTCCTCAGGGGTTCCAAATCCTGTATACTGCCTTGTTGTCCAGGCACGGCTTCGATAACTCTGGGGATGAAGACTTCTTGTAAAGGGATATTCTCCCGGGGAACCAAGATCTTTGTCATATTCAAACCCTGCCTTTTCAAGGTCTTCAGGTCCATAGCTCGGCTTTATCTCAATGCCGGATTGATAGGTTACAGTTTTTATGGCACCTCTTTCATCCTTAATATATTTTGCAACACCCATGGCGATAACTCCGTTCCAGATACTTGAAACTTAAGACTTGAAGCTAAGAGCGTTAAGTCCTGAGTCCCTTATATCTATTGTTTCAATTATAGTTGTTCCATGCCTTTAATTATATCTTCAAAAGACGTTCCACCGGGGAATACTTCAGCAACCCCCATGCTCTTAAGCTTTGGAATATCCTGGTGGGGAATCACTCCTCCCACAGTAAGCGCAACATCTTCAAGCCCCTGCTCTCTCATCATTCCAATCAGCTTTTCGCATATGGGAAGATGCGCTCCTGACATGATGCTCAAGCCGATCACATCAACACTCTCCTGGGTAGCAGTCTGGATGATCTGTTCAAGGGTCTGGTGCAGACCTGAATAGATCACCTCCATGCCGGCATCCCTTAAAGCAAGGGCAACTATCTTTGCACCCTTGTCGTGCCCGTCAAGACCGGGTTTGGCAATTAACACCCTGATTTTGTTAGTGGTTTCCATTTTTTTTCCTTATGTTTTATTATACTGAAAATTTATCTTCCAAAAGTTCAACTGCATTAAAAGGATCTGTTTCATGGGACTCTATTTTTTTTATAATATCCTTATATGCTTTTGATTGTTTCACCAATGTCAGCATTGTTTCTACTCTTTTTTCCGCCAGATCCTTGAGCAGTAAATGAAAATAAGATTTTTCTATTGCCTCTTTTTTTTGGTCAAAACAGCTGCTCTTTTTCATATGTTCAAGGTGTTCCAGAAAAGCAGAGCAAAGCTCCTTTAGACCCTTATGGCTCCGGGCATCTGTTTTAATAACTTTTTTTTCCCAAGCTGTATTTAATGTATTTAACTTGGGTTTCATACTGAGCATTGCCTTTAACTCTGCTGCACAAATATCAGCATCAATCCTGTCACATTTATTAACAACAAAAATATCTCCTGTTTCAAGTATACCTGCTTTAATAACCTGAATGCTGTCCCCTGTGCCGGGGATAGTAACCACGGCATTTGAATGGACAATGTCAGCAATATCAAACTCAGCCTGTCCTGCACCTACGGTTTCAATGATAATAATATCATATCCCATTGCATCAAGGACAATCACTGCATCTTTTGTTGTTTTGGAAAGTCCTCCTTTTTGTCCCCGGGATGCCATGGAGCGGATAAATACATTTTTATTTGCTGCATGACGCTGCATACGGAATCGATCACCTAAAACAGCACCTCCTGAGACAGGACTTGAGGGATCAACAGCTATTACTCCAACCTTATAATCAAGTTCACAAAACTTAAGTATCAGCCCATCTATTAATGTGGATTTCCCAACACCTGGAGCTCCTGTTATTCCAATGATAAATGCTTTGCCAGCATTGGGATAAAGTTGTTTTAACATATCAAAAGCATTGGGATCATTATCTTCAATAAGACGGATCATTCTTGCTCCTGCAAGTTGATTTCCGGCAAATATGTCACTGATTTCAGGCACTGATTTTTTCTGCCTCCTCATTTTTCAATCCATTTAAAACAGCATGTTTTCCATTGATTATATGATCTCTTACAAGCGTTTCAACAGTTTTTACATCATGGTTTTTAATGGCAGCAAGCATTTTTATGTGATCTTCATTGCTTTTTTTTGCATATTCAGTCTGTTCTAAAATAATCCGTCTGAATCTTGAGATTTGTGCCCTGAGCTGGTTGATCATTTTAATAAGCTTAGGGCTTTTGCTCAAAGCATAGAGAAAATCATGGAACTGCGTATTGATTTTTTGAAGCTCATCACTCCCTTTTTTCTCCTTGAGGCAGAGTTGATACTCCTCTATTTTTTTCTCCAGGGGGATGAGATCTTTTTTTTTGTGGTTTTCAGTTGCAAGCCGTGCTGCATAAGCTTCAAGAACACTTCTAATACCAAAAGTCTGCTCAATATCCTCCCTTGTCAAAGTAACCACTTTAAATCCGCCGGAGGAAATTTTCTCAATAAAGTCTTCCCTTTCAAGCTTGTGCAAAGCCTCTCTCAGAGGGGTCCTGCTGATACCAAGCATGTCAGCAATTTTACTCTCCACAAGCCTTTCTCCCGGCTCAATGGTTTGGTCAATAATAGCTTTTTTTAAATATTCAAACACATCCTGACCAAGAGACTTTCTCTCTTTAAAGCTGTTGGAAAGCTTCATTAAATAATCCCTTTTTCTTTAAATTCTGCAAGGGAAGTTTTATCATATCCAAGAAGACCACCATATATCTCTTCATTCTGTTCACCAAATCTTGGGGGAAAGCTTAACTGCTGATGAGCCTCTTCAAGAAAAGGGGTCATATTGGGCGGCGGTGCAAGTGTTATCTTTGTACCGGTTGCAGGGTCCTTTGAACTTAAAATCCGTTTTGCAACCAGAGGGTCTTCAACAACTTCATTTACATTTTTGATTTTTGAAACAGGTACAGTAATAGAGTTAAATAACTCAATGAGCTCTTCTGAAGTATGCTGGCTGGTAATTGCATTGATGTCCCTGTTGAGGGTTGTTACATCTTCAATTCTACCCTTGTTATTTTTATACTCCTCCTTTGCAAGGGATTTGAATATATCTTGTGAAACCATGGAATTCCACTGTTTATCATTACCCACAGCAAGGTAGATAAATCCGTTGCTGGTTTTGTACACTGAAACCGGGCTGAAAAATTCATGGGTGTTTCCACGTCTTGAAATATTTGCACCAAAGCTTTTTGAAAGAGCAATGGGAACAGTAAGCCATGAGACAGTGGATTCAAACATGGAAAGATCAATCCTTGTGCCTTTGCCTGTGGCAGCGCGTTTAAAAAGTGCCTTCATTAAAAGTCCATATCCATGCTCGCTTGTACCCATATCAGGAAGAGGAATACCTAAAACCTGGGGATCACCATCAGCTTCACCAGTTAGCTCCATTAATCCTGATCTTGCCTGTAAAATCGGATCATAGGCTCCTTCATTGGAGTCAGGACCAAATCCTGTAAGTCCAAGCCATATAATATCAGGCTTGATTTCCTTTATTATATCATAGGACATGCCAAGTTTGTCATAATTTTTAGGCAGTTGATTGGTGATAAAAATATCAACATCAAGCTCTTTGATAAGGTTTTTAAATATCTCCTGACCCTTGGGATCAGCCATATTCAATGACAATGCTTTTTTCCCTGAGTTGATACAGAGATAATAGGAGTTCATCCTTTTTTCATCTAAGACATTGTCTCCTATGAACCGGTTGGGATCTCCGTATACCGGGTGTTCAAGCCTGATAACATTCATTCCGTCCTGGGCAAGTCTATATGTTAGATATGGTGCAACAGTTGCCTGTTCAAGTGACAGAACAGTCAGGTTTTTAAAAAGTTCCATTTTAGTCTCCCAATATAAAAATAAAGTTATTAAAATAAAGTCATGTTATGTTTTCAAGCATGCCCTTGCCAGTCTCGTAGCATTTGTCAAATATTTTCAGATTAGTCTCCTTAAAAGGCGGAGGGCTCATATTGTCCACAGTGGCTCTTAAATCATCTGCTGGCAAAGGTCCATGACCAAAAGCTGCATAAAATGCCACAAGAGCAAGGTTGGTTGATCTTGGTCCCCCTAACTCCATTGCAGTTTTTGATGCTTCCATGGCCTGGGATTCAATCTCATTTTTTTCAAGATATGCTGCAACTTTTTTTTCAGGAAAGCTTGAAGTTGGTGCATTGGCAAACAGTTTTCCACCTTTTTTCAAATATGGCAGATATCTGTATGCTTCAGATTCATCCATGGATAAAAGAAAATCAGCAGCCCCTGCACGAATCAGGCTTGATCTTGCATTCCCGACTCTCAAGTGAGACACAACAGATCCTCCCCTTTGTGCCATGCCGTGGGTCTCAGCACCTAAAATATTATATCCCTTATTTAAAGCAGTTGTGGCAAGTATTTTTGTTAGAAATAAAATCCCCTGTCCGCCAAGACCGCTTATTACATAATTGATTGTTTTCATATTTTTTTCTCCATAAAGTTTTAAACTCTTTCAATTGCACCCTTGGGACAGACCTCTATACAAACACCACAATTTACACAAAGAAGCCTGTCAATTGCAGTCTTGTTGTTCTCTTTATCCTGATACAGGGCAGGGCATTCAAACCTTAAGTGGCAGAATCCGCACTCATCACAATTATCATTGATATCCACCTTAATTTTCTCAGGGATAGCTTCATCCTTAAAGCCGATTACACAAGGGTGGCGTGAAATAATCACTGCAATACCACCATCTGGGTCCTCGGCATGCTTTGCTGCATCTTTGACAACCTTGATCATATTTTTTGTGTCAAAGGGATCAATTACCTTTAAATAATCAATACCGCATCCTTTGATAATTGTCTCAAGTGCAATGGCATTACCTTTTGAGCCATCCACCCGCAGCCCCTGGGTAATTGCCGGCTGCATTCCGGTCATGGCTGTTATGTGATTATCTAAAATCACCAGTACAAATCTGGAATCATTATAAACAGCATTGATCAAGGCAGTAATTCCAGAGTGGAAAAAAGTGGAATCTCCCATGGTTGCCACAATGGGCTTTTTAACATCATCTTGGGAATAGGCATTATCAAACCCCGATGCCATTGTGATTCCTGCACCCATGTCAAGCACAGTATCCACAACACCTAAATTGCTGCCCAGGGTATAACAGCCAATGTCCGATGGGAAAATAGCTTTGGGCATTGCTTTTCTGATTGCGTAAAAGGAGGCTCTGTGGGGACAACCAGAACACAGGGTTGGTTTTCTAATGGGGAGTTCAAGGTCAGCTGTAAGTTCAAAAGCCTGCCTGCCACAGTCATGATCAGACAGGGGGGGAAGTTCAAGGTAAGACAAAGTTGTATTTAAAATGCCTTCAATTTTTTCAGGAACAAGCTCGCCTTCCATGGGTACATGACCGGAAAGCCGTCCCAGGGTCTTAGCTTTGTCCCTTAACATATATTCAATCAATGTGTCTGTCTCTTCAATCACCAAAACCTTGTCGCATGCATCCATGAAAGTGCTGGCGAGTTTTTCAGGAAAAGGGTAGGGAGCACCAAGTTTCAGCACAGGGATATCCTCTCTTTTATACTCTTCAAGCATGTCCCTTACAACGCTTGAGGGAACACCCCCTGTAACAACACCAAAAGGATATGATCTGCCTTTTGTTAAGTTATGAATGTTAAAAGGTGAAAAAGTGTTGAACTTTTCACTTATTTTAATGTGTTTTTCATTTAAGGCTTTATGCTGCATAAATCTAAACTTTGGTGTAGATGCCCAGCGGGTGGGCTCTTTTTTAAAGTCAGCCTTGGTCATGTTACTCTCAAGTTTATCGTACTTAATATTTTGTCGTGCATGGCAGATTCTTATTGCAGGTCGCACCATAACAGGGACCTGGAATTCTTCGGAAAGATCAAAGGCTTTTTTGATCATTTCTCTTGCCTCTTCAGGGCTTGAAGGATCAAGCACTGGAACTTTACCAAGGCGAGCCATGAGCCTTGAGTCCTGCTCTGTCTGGGAAGAGTGTGGTCCCGGGTCATCACAGGAGATAATTACAAGACCTCCTATGTTGCCAATATATGCTGCTGACATAAATGAGTCAGCTGCCACATTCAGACCAACCATTTTCATGCAGCAGGCAGCGCGTTTGCCGGAGATGGCAGCTGCAAATGCATTATCAAAAGCCACTTTTTCATTAATAGACCACTCAACAGCTGTGTTCAAATTAAAAGCTTTTGAAAACCTTACTGTCTCGGGAAGTATTTCTGAAGACGGAGTCCCGGGATATGAAGTCATGATCTGGCAGCCAGCCTCTAAAATGCCCAGAGCCATGGCACCATTTCCTAATAAGAATTCTTCTTTCATTGTAAGAACCTCAATTTATGATTAATAAAAATTTTCATTTACTTGCCAATAATAGTTCGACCAATAATCATCTTTTCTATCTCTTTTGCACCTTCATATATCTCAAGGACTTTTGCAGCCCTGTAAAAACGCTCTATGGGATAATCATCAAAATATCCATATCCGCCATGGAGCTGTAGTGCTTCATCCACAACTTCTACAGCTATGCGGGATGCATAAAGTTTTGCCATGGCAGTCATGTGTGTGTCTGGCGTGCCATTGTCCAAAAGCCATGCTGTCTTATACATCAAATTTCTGGCAAGCTCTATTTTAACTGCCATATCAGCAATTTTAAACTGAACTCCCTGGAAGCTCCCAATGGGTTTTTCAAACTGTTTTCTTTCTCTTATGTGTTTTAGTGCCATGTCCAACGCACCCTGTGCAAGTCCGACTCCATGGGCACTAACATAGGCTCGGCTTCTGTCAAAAAACGCCATTAGCTGATGAAAACCATTGCCCTGCTTTCCCAAAAGATTTTCTTCCGGCACCCGAACATCGTTAAAATAGATTGCAGCAGTATCTGAACAGCGAAGTCCCATTTTACCGTGCATAGGCTCTGCCTTATAACCTTCTCTGTCGGTTTCTACAATAAGAATACTATGTTGTCTGGCTCTTGGAGCATCAGGATCAGTTTTACAGAAAACCAGCATGAATGTACCTTTGACACCATTTCCAATCATAACCTTTGATCCGTTGATAACCCACTCATTGCCGTCTTTTACAGCAGTAGTGTTTGCCGAAAGCGTGTCAGAACCTGCATCAGGTTCTGTTATGGCAAAACCCATAACTGCATCACCTGTAAAGATGGGGTCAAGGAATTTTTTACCCTGATCATCTGTGCCAAAGAGCAGGAACTCTTCTGCACCAAATGTTAAAGAACAAAGCTGCTGACCGATGCCAGGATCAACTTTCCAGAACTCCTCCATGACCATTGCCTGCTCCAGATAGCCTAATCCGGGACCGCCAAATTTTTCAGGAATAAAAAGCCCAATAAGATCAAGCTTTCGTGCTTTTTTTACAATATCTTCCGGGTAGGTTTCATTTAAGTCAAATTCACGACCCACAGGTGCCATCTCACCCACTGCAAACTCTTTGGCAGCTTTTTGGATATATTCTTGTTCTTTTGTCAGTAAAAAATCCATCTGGTCTCCTCTAATGTCCGATTCTTATTATGTTATAAAGGTATATTCCCATGCTTTCTAAAAGGTCTGGGTTGTTTTTTGTTTTTCAGCATTTTAAGCCCCTTGATGATCTGTGCTCTTGTTTCCAAAGGCTCAATGATCCTGTCCACAAGCATATTAGATGCTGCATGGAAAGGGTTTGAATATTTATAATTATAAGCTTCAATTTTCTCCTTTTTAAAAGCTTCAGGGTCGTCTGCTGCCTGGATCTCTTTTCGATATATAATATTGATTGCAGCAGCAGTATCCAGTACAACCAGCTGGGCAACAGGCCAGGCAAGCATCAGGTCAACCCCCATGCCAGCACAGCACATTGCCATGACAGCACCACCATACTCTTTTCTCAAGGCAAGTGTAATTTTTGGAACAGTAGCCTCGGCATAGGCGTAAAGCATTTTTGCACCATGGCGAATTATACCTGCATGTTCCTGATTAACTCCGGGAAAATAGCCGGGCACATCCACCAGATTCACAAGGGGTATGTTAAAGCAGTCACAAAACCTGATAAAACGTGCTGCCTTATCCGACGAGTTATAATCCAGACATCCAGCCATGACAGATGGCTGATTTGCAACAATACCAACGCTTTTCCCATCAAGGCGGGCAAAGCCGGTTATTATGCTGGGAGCAAATTCAGGGAGAACTTCTAAAAATTCATTGTTATCTACTATTTCAGAGACAACATGATGCATATCATAACCTTGTTTAAAATCTGCCGGCACAATATCAGTAAGGTTTGTATTTTTTCTTAAAGGATCATCATTGCAGGAGTAAGAGGGCGGTGCTTCATCATGGTTAGATGGTAAAAAGCCTAAAAGATATCTTATAAGAGTTATGCTCTCCTGATCATTTTCAGAGACAAAGTGAGCCTGCCCTGTGATACGGCTGTGAACATCTGCACCACCAAGCTCTTCCAGTGTAACTTTTTCACCTGTAACATCCTGAATAACTTTAGGACCTGTAATTACCATCTGACTTGTTTTGTCCACCATAATAATAAAATCTGTCAATGCAGGGGA
>Ga0256845_1002424_pt1 | contig 13524 bp, 11 predicted proteins | sample RiftiametaG_FD_189101 | JGI IMG/M metagenome (GOLD analysis project Ga0256845, IMG submission 189101) | Tube worm associated microbial communities from hydrothermal vent at the East Pacific Rise, Pacific Ocean - Riftia | ecosystem: Host-associated > Annelida > Integument > Unclassified ... | reverse complement strand
CCTCTCCATCATAATTTTTGTTTTATATTTATGTTAACTTTTGTTATTTGCAAACATCCATTAAAATAATAAAATTGGTATTATCTGTGGGAAATATACTTTTGGCTTTAAGCGCTTTAAGTATTTTTTCTTCAACTATTGTAAAAAAACATTGATCATTTTTAATGTTTAATCCTGAAAATAAAATTTCAAGTTTGCCATTTTTTTGCTGGGACTTGATTGTTATAGTTTTATTCTCGTCAACATTATCTCTTGCAAAAATAAGGCAGAGACCCATGAGATTTAAAAAACAAAACCGCATAAAATTTAATTTTACAGGTTTGGAAATCGGTACAAGATTAACAATGACATTTTTTTCAGATAGAATACGTGTTGACAGAACAATAAGAAGGGATAATAAATCATCTACATTGCTCAAACTGTCAATGTTATCAGTGCTGTGGGCAAATTTATTAAGGTTTTTAATAGTGGCATGTGCGCGATTTACCTGGCAGGTAATTTTTTTTGATATATTAATCCATCTATCAATATCTAAAGATTTATCCTGTTTTGCAAGAGACCCTAGATCTCCAAGCAAGCCTGCCTGTTCGTTGATAATACCAATTGCATTATTCAGTTCATGGGTGGTGGTTGCAGTGATTTTACTAAAAAAAGCTAAGCCCGCCGGTCCTAAAATATTCCAATCAGTATCCATAGATTTCCTTGATTTTATATGGCAGTGTAATTGTAAAAGTCGTTCCTATACCAGGTGAGCTTTCCAATTCAAGAGTGCCGTGCATATCTCGAATTAAGCCATATGTAAGGGCAAGCCCTAATCCAGTCCCGCCAATTTCAGCTTTTGTGGTAAAAAACGGTTCAAATATTTTTTTTTGATGGTCTTTGGAAATACCGCAGCCATTATCTTTAACATAAAGTTCGATACTTTCATTTTTTATATTGTTTTTTGCTATAATCGCAAGGGTGCCTTTTTCATCTAAGGCTGCAATTGCATTATTGATCAGGTTAATCAGAATTTGTTGTAGCTTGCCTCGGTCAGAAATAATATCAGGGAAGGGGTCTGGAATTTCAACTTTTATATTTATGGATTTGTATTCAGCTTCTTTTTTAACAAATCCAAGGACTTCATGAATGGTGTCCTTGATATTCAAGGTCTGGATTGAAATATCTGTTTCTCTTGCGAATCCAAGTAATCGGTGGGTTATGGTTCCTGCCCTTTCAACGGCACGGATAATGGATTGGACAGCAGATGAAAACCTGGTATCATCTTTAAATTCTTCAAGAAAGGAAAAAAGATCCATTAATAATCCTGCTTTTTCATTAATAATTGCAAGAGGATTATTAATTTCATGGGCAACTCCGGCTGCTAATTGACCGATGGATGCCATTTTGCTGTTTCTTGCAGCTTTTGTAAGATAAACTTGACGTACTTTGTCTGCTCTATACAATACCTGAACTACATAGGTAACAAGCAATAAGGCAGCAGCAGAGATAAACAAAATCGAAAGAAAGACCATTACAGCTATATGAAATCTGAGACGTCCCATGAATTTGTTAAAACTATTATTAGACATGAGAATGATAAGCCGTATATCTGTGTTATCTATTTTGCTGAATCCTGCAAATAAAAAATTATGTTTGTTTTTATCCTCGCCAGGAGCATCTATTACTTCAGATGATGGCAGGTCTGATAGCTCGGGCAAGTCGGTCATTGCTCCTGGCTTGCCAAAATATTCAGATCTTGTAATTAATGTTCCTTTATTGTCCAGAATAAAGATATCATTGACGTCTCTAACTTTTAGTCTCTCAAGGAATTTTGCTATAGTTGCATTATTAATAATACCTGTCAGAAAGATTTCGTTTTTATCAGTCATGGAAAGCTTTAGGCTGATAAATAAGCGAGTCTGATTTTTTTTGTTCAGGAAATGACCAATGAAATAATCCTTATTATTACTAAAGTCTTTAAACTCGACTGGAACCTGTGTGGATAGATCGCGGATATCTCCGCAGCATGAAATAATGTGACCAGTGTTATTGACTAAGGCAAGGCTTGAGAATCTGACATTGGTTTTGTCAATACTATTTAATATTAATTTTAAAACGTTCTGATTTTTTAAATTTTCTATTTTGTATTGTGAACTGATTACTCGTAAAGTGGATAAATATTGATCAAAAAAAATTTCAATGTCAACCGCAGCACCTTTTGCTAATACCGTTGTTTCGGAAATCATATCCATTATGGTTTCATTTTTATTGGTTTTATAGAAAACAAAAGTGGATAATACCAATGGAATTAATGTTAAAGCACAAATTGCCAGCATTAAAAGGAACCATTTGCTTCTGAAAATATATTGTTGACCTTTTTTACCTGCAACCCGTTCTTTATGGTGCCAAAATTCCAGACCGATTTTTTTTGAAAAAGACATCTGAGTTTTCCTAAGATTCCTGAACTTCAGGGTGAACTTTTCTATTGGCTTTATTTATTATTTCACTTAATTTTGTGATGTCTAAAGGTTTATGTAGATAATCAAAGGCGCCCAATTTAATGCATTGTTTTTTATCATCCTCAGATCCGTGACCGGTTAGTATTATAACTTCAATATTTGGATGGGCTGTTTTTACTTTTTTCAGCACATCAATGCCGCTCTGCCCGGGCATTTTTAAATCAAGGACCATGACATCAGGCTCGTCTAACTCAATTAACTTCAGGGCAGAGTCTCCATCATGTACAACAGCAGATCCCATGTCCCTAAGGGCTAACCGTTCTGAAAGGGTTTTGACAAATTCCTGTTCATCATCAACCAATAATACTTTGGATGGTTTGTTTTTATCATATTTGCGATATATTTCATGATCAGAAAGGTCTCCGTCAACTCCTATTTCAATATCTTCCACGCCATTTACTTTTTCAACAATGGAATGAATTTCATCTTTTAGTCTATTAAACCTTGGTGCATCTTTATCAATGGCAATACGAATATTTCCATCCTTTGCATATACTGAAACATCATGACCTTTTTTAGCCAGGGCAACTTCAACTCCTGCAAGCAGGTTGAAATCTTTTACAGCTTGAGTCGATGTAGTAGTAGGCTTGAAAATGTCTTCATCTAAATTTTGAAGAATCAGGTCACAGGCTTCTTTCATGGATTCTGTGTTCATGGGTATGATCAGATCAAAATCTGCCGGATTAAACGCATTGTCTACATTACAATATTTTGAAAGCCATTGTGCCTGTTCTCTATCCATTTTTTTGATTTTTTGAATTGCATCTGATTCAGAACCGCCTTGTATACTAATTAATGTCTCGGCTCTGAATTTCATGTCAGCAATTAGTCCAACCTGAAAAAAATGGGTGATATCCATGGGGATGAGCCGTACAGGGTAGCCGGTCAGCATGAGATCTCTCCCGGCAGATATCATGAGCATTTTAGATAAAACCAGTTTAATATAAGCAAGAGCATATTTTTTTTCATGGGTGAATTTTTCAAATACAGATGTCTTAAGGCTAAATGCATTTTTTATTTTTGATTCTTTCATGCCTGATAAAATTGCAGCTTCTGAAATAATTTGTTCCATGCTGGTATGTCTGAAATTTGTTTTTTTTATCAAGCATTCAGCTAAATCATCTCCTTTGCAAAAGCCTGCACTAAAGACCTTTATGATTGCCATTATTGTTATCTCCTTATAATAATATATTTAATTTAAATTTTTAAAAATTATTTTTTGGTGTTGATTTTATCATAGGCCTGTTTCATGGTAATAGTAAGAAGGTCAATGTCAGCAGGTTTTTCTAAATAAGCAAAAGCACCCAATTGCATACATTTTTCCCTGTCCTGTTCTGAACCATGCCCGGTTAAAATAATAACTTCAATATGGGGCTTGGTTTTTTTTATTTTTTTCAAGACATCAAATCCATCTATGCCAGGCATCTTAAGGTCAAGAATCATAACTTCCATATCATCGTTTTCAGATAACTCAAGAGCCTGTTTTCCGTTATAGGCAATCTCACTGGGAAATTGTCTGAGTTTGAGTCTCTCTGAAAGTGTCTGGACAAATTCTTTTTCATCATCTACAAGCAGAAGCCGTGCCGGGGTTTCAACCTCAAGCTTACGGACTATTGTGTTTGAATAATAGTTTTTACCAAGCTTGATTTCAACATTATTAACTCCCTTAATTCCCTTTGCTATGGTTGAGATCTTTTGTTTGAATTTGGAAAGCATCATGACATTTTTATCTATTGTTATTAAAATATTTCCTTTATCAGCATCGACATATAGTTTGTTTCCGACTCCTGCAAGAGCAACCTCGGTTTGAGCTGACAATTCAAAATCAGCAATCTCTTGTTTAATTAATTTTTCAGGCAGGTTTTTGAATTTATTACTTTGTTTTGTAATAAATTCAATTGATTCCTCAATACTAAGTTTATCACTGGGAATCACTATATCATAGAGAGAAGGGTCAAATGCTTTTTTGCCGGCGATTGAAGATGTCCATAAAATAGCGTGTTTATCAAACAGGTTAATTGCTTTTATAGTGTCTTTTTTGGAGCTGCCATGCAGCTTGATTCCGTTCTTAATGCGGGTCTCTTTATTGGTGATTATCAGAATACGCATTATTTGTGAAATTCGTTTAGGAATAAGATGCCCAAGCATTCCATGGAAAAGGTGATTATCTGCCTTAAGGTGTTGAGATAAAATTTGTTTGAGGCAGGCAATACATTTTTCTTTCTCATGGGTGAAGTCGTTAAAGGCTACTTGTTTGCTTTGAATGACTTTGTACAGGGTGGATTTTTTGATACCATGTTTTGTCGAAGTTAAATCAATAATCTGGTCGTCAGTAATAATAGTGTACCCGTGCTGGGTTTTAAGTTCATCCACTATTTTTTTGGCATTGGAATATAGTCCGTTGGAAAGTGTTAAAATTGGCATATTGACTTAGCTCCCGCATAGATTAATAAAATGTTTTATTTAATATTGCTCTAGTTTGGTCAGCAAGGAATGTGCCATAATCATAGATATATATTTGGCGGGAGATGTGACAAGTATAGATGATTTGCATTGAACACTTTGAAACATTTCGTTTCAAAGTGTTCAATGCAAATCGAAACATTTTGAAACATATGCTGCGCCATGCTGATTAAAAAGCTGATTAAAAAATTTTAATTTTTCAGGGCAGAGGTAATCTTTTCTATTAAATCATTGATATCCAAAGGTTTCATTAAATAATCAAATGCCCCAAGGTGCATACCTTCCATGCCAGATTTTGTGGATCCATGACCAGTTAATAAAATTACAGGCATATTGGGCAGAATGATTTTTAATTGCTTTAGTGTTTCTATGCCGTTGATTCCCGGCATCATCATATCTATAATAGCTATGTCATATGGATCCATAGCAAGTATATCAATACCGGTTTGTCCATCCAATGCAGTTTTTGTTTCATACCCTCTGAATTCAAGCCTTTGTGCAAGTGTAGTGACAAATTCTTCTTCATCATCGATTAATAAGATTTTTATTTTTTTATCAGACATTTTTTCCTTCTATTATTTTTTCAGAAAGCAATTGGCGTTTTTTCAGAGAATGATTTAATAATTTTTTAAACGCATGTTCCCATTTACCTGCTATATTATCAAAGATTACAATTTTTTTCCATTTTAAAAATTGATAATATTCATCTGCAATGGCGCCACATACTATGACACTGATATTCTCAGAAATTATTCTATGGCAAAGATCTTCGGGTGAAGACCTTGATAAGAGAATAGTTTTCTGCTCTTCAACCCTGTCCCTGCTTGAAATAATTGATAACATGGCTTCGGTTGCAAGATCAAATCGAGGAGCAACTTCATCTTTATATATTGGTATTAAAATTCTTTTTATCATAATATATTATTATATATAAAATTATTCCAATTCATATAATTTTATTTTTCTCCATAGTGTGCTTCTTCCCATGCCAAGGATTTTAGCTGCTGTTATTTTTTTACCTTTTGCCTGGATCAAGGCATTGAGAATTATTTGTTTTTCAGTCGATGCCCAGGTTTTTTTTTGTGGGGCAATTGTGTTTTCCAAAGGTATATCTTTTGTATTAAGTCCATCCTGAAGGGATTGAGATAGAAAAGTTTGAGGTGTATCTTGTATATATGCAGGCAGGTCATCAATCCCAATAATAGTATTGTTTGTGATATTAACAGAATACTCAACTATATTTTTAAGTTCTCTGATATTGCCCTCATAATTAAAATTTTGAAGTATGGATAATACATTTTTTGAAAATCCAGTAATTTTTTTTTCAAGTTTGTTTTTGTATTTATTGAAAAAATAATCCAAAAGCAGCCTTATATCACCTTCTCGTTCTCGCAGGGGCGGTAAATGAATCCTTGCAACATTTAGCCTGAACAAAAGGTCTTTTCTGAATTTCCCCATTTGAACCATTTGTTCAAGGTTCCTATGGGTAGCAGTTATAATTCTGACATTAACTTTGAATCCTTTTGTACTTCCAAGGGGGAAAATTATTTTATCATCCAGGAAAGTAAGCAGTTTAACTTGTAATGATAAAGGGAGATCTCCAATCTCTGTTAAAAATATAGTACCGTTATGGGCAAGCCTGAATCTGCCAGGTTTGTTTTCTACAGCTCCTGTGAATGCCCCTTTTTGATGACCAAATATTTCCGATTCAAGAAGAGTCTCTGGCAGGGCACCACAATTGATTTTTATAAAAGGACCTGCAGCACGTTCTGATGTCTGGTGCATTGCCTCGGCAACAAGGTCTTTTCCCGTGCCGGTTTCACCTGTTATAAGGACAGATGCGTCACTTTGGGCAAGCACAGGAAGAGTTTGGAAAATTTTTTCCATTTGGCGGCTTCTGCCAATAATATTGGCAAAACTATAGGCAATGCTTTGTTTTATATCAGATGTCTGGGATGCTCTCATATCTTCAATAGTTTCAATAAATCCACATGGTTTCCCATGACTATTTAAGATGTGAGCAGTCGTGATCCTTATGGGGAAATGCTGCCTATCCAGATTAATCATATCACTTTCTAAGGAAACAGCTCGACCACCAGGGGTGATTTTAAAAACAGGGCAATCCTTAATGCATGCAGCACTCCTTAATATGTTTTGACAATGCATGCCCCTTGCATTAATAAGGGAAAAGCCTGAGAGTGCTTCAAATGTTCTGTTAAAAAGGACAACTCGTCTGTCTAAGTCCAGAATTAAAACGCCAAAGGGTATTTCATCAATTAGCTGTCTGCAATTAACAGGGTTTTTTAAAAGGCTGTTAATATAAGGCTGAGAAATTTTTATATTGTCTGTCAACAAACATCCCCATGTACAAAAATTATAGATTCTATGTATCTAAAAGTACAATATTATTACCATTCGGCAATAATTTAATCAAATAAAATCAGGGTAAAGATAAATTTTTGAGAAGATTGTAAGTTTAATTATACGATCATTTTTGCAAGGTCTTCAGCTTTTTCAAAACTGGATTTAATAATTGACTGCATTTTATCAGCATATATATTATAAGTTTTTTCTGCTTTTGCGATCAATTCATCAGACCCGTTATTTGAATCGTCTTCTCTTAACAAAGAGACCAGTCTCACCGGAGCCAATGTTTTTTTATTATTGTCAAATTCAGGATTGTGATGGTTTTTAATAGCAAGGGCAATGTTCTCAGGAAGTTCCCACTCATTACATATCCATGTTGCAACTTCTGCATGGTCAAATGCAAGGAATTCTTGTTCTATTTCAGCAAGGTCTCCACCTTCAAGGTGCCATTTTTTAAAAATAGGTTCATAATCCTCAGGTCTATGGCAGGCAAGGAAAGGCAGAGCCATATCCTGTAGAAATGCTGCGGTAAAACATTCAGATTCCTTTGCAGGACAAAGGATTTGTGAAAGTTCAAATGCCAGCATGGCGCGTCTTGCAGACGTCAGCCAGAATTCTTTAGGGTCATGCCATTGGCACATTTGCTTTGGGATTCCCTTTGCCACTCCAACGCCAAGAACAAGAGATTCAAGCTGGGATAAACCTACAAGGGCAATTGCCTGGGTAAGATTTGCAACTTTATTTTGTGGGGAAAATGCAACGGAATTTGCAATACTTAAAAGGCGTACAGAAAGACCTGGGTCAATGGAAAGCGATTGGGCAATGTCTGAAGCAGAAGAGTATGGGCTTCTGATTTTTTGTAATATCTGCATCACAACAGCAGGGAAAGAAGGCAGATCATAATCCTTTAATACTTTTTTTAATTTTGCTTGTGGGTCAAGTTTATTCTTAAAAAATGAAAACATATATTTGCCTATTTGATTTATTCAGCTCTACGAGCCATTTTATTTCCTAAAATACTTAAAAGTCCACCTAATCCCATGTATCCCGTAATAGCCTGTAAAATCACGAAAATCTGTGCAGCTAACGATGCAGGGACAGCATCACCATAGCCTAATGTCGTGACCGTTACAATACTGAAATATATGGGGGACAAAATTGTTTTATGGTCGCCATAGTCTATGTCTAATTGTGTATATATTAATCCAAATAGAAATGTGATAAGGGCAAGCCATACAAACCATCGAAACAGGCTGCGCCCGCAATCAGAAGATGCCCTCCAGAGTAAATATATTATACGATGGAAACGAGAGCTCATTTGAAATTCATAAAGGTAATTTTCATCAGCAATATATCGTCTGACAAGGTAAGCGCCTCGTAAATCCAAACCTCGAATATCTGTACCAATCCATTTGGCTTTTTTAAAATTTTGAATTCCAAGCAGCCGGCATCCCTGCATATCAGCAAGTTCAAAATTAGTTCCTTTTACATTGCTTTTTTTGAGATCACTTTGTAAAAGCTTTGAGCGGGTGAAGATTGCACCTGAAAGGTCTGCTTCTGAGAGTCTCGCATTTTCTAAATTGGAAGCTCTAAGATCTGCATTGATTAACTGGGACCTGCTCAAAGTTACATTGGTTAAATTTGCATGAATTAAGCGTGCATGGGTAAGGTTTGCACCACCAAAGCCACATCCTTTTGCACTGCATTCATTGAGGCTTGCATGGTATAGATCTGATCCGAGAAATTCACATTCGTCAAGCAAAGACTGTTCCATGCTGGTATAATGAAATTTTGTATAACTCAAATTACTACTGCTAAGGTTGCATTGATTAAGATTAGCATGGGAAAAGTCATAACCGGATAAATCAAGATTGGACAAGTCTTTATGAAAAAGTGTAATGCCCCTCAGATCAAGGTGCAATGGTCGTTTTGAATTATGTTTTTTACATTCGGTCTTGAGGCGTATAATCATGGCATCTAATGGTGTTGTGTCATTATCTGGATTTTTTTGATGCCATCTGGATTCTAACAATAGCCTTTCGTCACGACTTATGTCCTTGTTTTCTTTATCCATAATGTCTCGCAATTAATGTTTTTACTATACTAAATGATTATATAATTTCAGTATATACTAATTCGCATTAGAATTAAAGTGAATTTTTCTCTTATAAAGTTATGGGGAATTTATCAGTATTATATTTTAAGCTTTATTTAAAACATCTTTCATGGATAGAGAAATTCTTTTTCTTTCAATATCTACTTCTAAAATAGTAACATTAATATTTTGTCTAACTTTGACAATTTTACTGGGATCTTTAATAAATCTGTCTGCCATCTGGCTTATATGAACTAATCCGTCCTGGTGAACGCCAATATCAACAAAAGCGCCAAAAGCAGTAACGTTTGTAACAATACCCTTAAGTTTCATGCCTGGGATAAGATCATTTATTTCGTGTATTGACTTATCAAAAGAAAAATTTTTAAAGTTTTCTCTTGGGTCCCGCCCGGGGTTTGAGAGTTCATTCATAATATCAGTGAGTGTCGGGATGCCGATAGATTCGCTTATATAATGATTTAGATTGATTCTATGGATCATGGATTTATCTTTTATAAGGGATTTAATATCCATGCCTGCATCTTTAGCTATTTGCTCAATAAGTTCATAGGACTCAGGGTGAATCCCGGTTTTATCTAAGGGGTTTTTCCCATTATTAATTCGTAAAAATCCTGCTGCCTGCTCAAAAGCTTTTGGTCCAAGTCGTGGTACTTTAAGAAATTCTTTTTTAGATTGAAACGGACCATGCTCATTGCGGAAATTAACTATATTTAAAGCAATACTTGAGTTAATGCCACAAACCTGGCAAAGTAATTCTTTGCTTGCAGTGTTAACCTCAACCCCAACTGTATTTACGCATGACATAACAACGTCGTCCAGGGCTTTTTTTAATAATTTTTGATCAACATCATATTGATATTGCCCGACTCCAATTGATTTAGGATCAAGTTTCACAAGCTCTGCAAGTGGATCCATCAGCCGTCTTCCAATAGATACAGCTCCTCTTATTGTAATATCATGGTCTGGGAATTCTTCTCTTGCAAGCTTTGATGCAGAATATATTGATGCCCCGCTTTCATCAACCATTACAATGTGGATTGAATTATCAAGTTTGAGTTTTTCTATGAATTTCAAAGTCTCACGACCAGCTGTCCCGTTTCCAATTGCAATAGCTTTGATATTATAATCCCTTACTATATCGACTATTATTCTGGCGGCTTCCTGATTGTCTTTTCTAAAAGGGAAAATAAGATCATGGTGTAAAAGTTGTCCCTGGGCATCAAGGCATACAAATTTGCACCCTGTTCGAAATCCAGGATCAATTGCAAGAGTTCTTTTTTGACCTAAAGGGGAAAAAAGAAGTAAATCTCTTAAATTTTTACCAAAAACTTTAATTGCAGTGTTATCAGCTTTTTTTTTTAATTCAGCCATATATTCTTTTTCAATGGATTTTGACAATAGCCGTTTATACGCATCAAGAATAGCAGATTTAAGTTCAATTGCTGATTTTGAGTTGTTTTTAATATATTTGTCTTGAATAATTTTTAAGGCTGATTCTTGATCAGGTAAAACATGGATTTGCAGGAATCCTTTGTTCTGTCCCCTGAACATGGCAAGGACTCTATGGGAAGGTGCTTTTTGAGCAGGTTCAGACCAGTCAAAATAATTTTGGAATTTTATAGCTTGATTTTTTTTGGTTTTTTTTAGTTTGGATCGAATCAATGCTTTGTGAACAAATAAATTTCTTATGTCAGACCTTATGTTTATATCTTCATTGATAATTGCAGCAATGATATCCCTGGCGCCTGATAAAGCATCCTTGATTGTTTCTACATTCTTATCAATAGAAATATATTTTTCAGCTTCCCCATGGGGGCTGATTTCTGTCTGGTCAAAAAGAAAGTTCGCTAAAGGTTCAAGACCTTTTTCCCTGGCGATTTGGGCTTTGGTATGCTTTTTGATTCGAAATTTTTCATAAATATCTTCAAGCACTACCATGGATTTTGCTTTATTAATATTAAGCAATAAAGATTTATTTAAAAGCTCTCTGTCTTTTAAAGATTTAAGGATTGTATTCTTTCTTTGAATAAGCGCATCTAATTGTTCCATGCGATCACGGATGTTGGCAATAAGGATTTCGTCCATTGAACCGGTCATTTCTTTTCTGTATCGGGCAATAAACGGAAGACTTGCCCCCTGATTCAGCAATTGCATGACTGCTGCAACTTTAGAGCTGTTTAAGGACATCTCCTTACTAATAGTATTTATAATTTCCATATGATAAGGTCAGGCAAATATTTACAATAAAGGTTTGGGAATAGTTATTGGTCGGGGCAGGGAGATTCGAACTCCCGACCCCAGCGTCCCGAACGCTGTACTCTACCAGACTGAGCCACGCCCCGACAAGCGATTTTAAATTTATTAAAATTTAATTAAAATTTAATAGTTTAGTTAGATAAACTTTTATAAAGATATTGTCAATTAAAAAATTTTCCTTTTATGATTGTTGATTCTCTTCCCGGACCTACTGAAATAATTTTAATTTTAACTCCTGACAGGTCTTCGATTCTTTTTAAATAATTTTTTGTTTTCTCAGGTAAATCATCAAAATTTTCAATGTTGGAAGTATTTGTTTTCCACCCCGGGAAAATTTCAAAAACAGGTTTGCATTTGTCAAGGACTGACAGATTTGGAGGGAAATTGATTATGGATTCCCCATTATATTCATAGCCTGTGCACAATTTTATTTCGTCAAGGTCATCTAAAACATCAAGTTTAGTAATGGCAAGACCTGTCAGGCTATTTAGCCTTGCTGCATTTTTAACCATGACCATATCAAACCATCCGCATCTTCTTTTTCTTCCGGTGGTTGCTCCAAATTCAGCACCTTTTTTCTGGATACTATTACCAATTTCATCAAACAATTCAGTTGGGAAGGGACCTTGACCAACTCTTGTTGTGTATGCCTTGACAATACCAAGTATTTCATTTAAAGCTTTTGGTCCCACACCGGAACCGCATGCAGCATTACCGGAAACAGTATTTGATGAAGTAACAAAAGGGTATGTTCCATGTTCAATATCAAGATGAGTTCCCTGGGCACCTTCGAAAAGAATTTTTTTATCCTGTTCAATACCATTATTGAGCAGGACTGAAACATCAGCAATATAAGGAATAAGTCGGTCTTTAATTTTTTTAAAATCATTGATTACTTGTTCAGGATTTACAGGGGCAGTGTTGTGGTAGTTCTCAAGGTAAAAGTTTTTTTCTTTTAAGGCATTATTAACTTTTTTGATGAAAAGTTCATTCTCAAAAAGGTCAGCAAATCTTATACCGATTCTTGTGGCTTTATCTTCATAACAAGGTCCTATTCCTCTTCCTGTTGTTCCGATTTTATCCTTGCCTTTTTTAAGTTCCCTGGCATGGTCAATAGTTTTATGATAGGGCATTATCATATGTGCTCGATTACTGATTTTAAGCATTTTGGGTGATACATCAATGCCCTTTTCAGTTAAATAGTCTATTTCCTGCAAGAGAACAAAAGGATCAACAACAACTCCATTTCCTATAAAACATTGTTTGTTTTGTATGATTCCTGAAGGAACAAGATGACTGATAATCTCTTTTCCATTGATTACCATTGTATGACCTGCGTTGTTTCCACCCTGGAACCTGACAACAAAATCAGCATGTTCACTTAAAAGATCTACAATTTTCCCTTTTCCCTCATCCCCCCATTGAGTCCCTACAACCACTGTATTTGACACTATTTACTCCTTTTATTTTTAAAAAATTTTTTTATAATATATGATGCCTCTTTATTCAATATCCCGCCATAAGTTTCTATTTGATGGTTAAGTCTGTTGTCTGAAGTAAAATCATATAACGAACCTGCACCACCCCATTTAGGGTCTTTAGCACCAAAAACAAGTCTTTTAACCCTTGCATGAATAATAGCAGACATGCACATAATACAGGGCTCAAGTGTAACATAAATACTTGTATTTATCAGCCTGTAATTTTTTAAATTCTGTGCTGCCATTCTCAATGCTATAATCTCTGCATGGGCAGTTGGGTCATTAAGTGTTATCACTTTGTTGTGACCCCTTGCTATAATATCACCTGTTTTATTTATAA
>Ga0256845_1002423_pt1 | contig 13525 bp, 14 predicted proteins | sample RiftiametaG_FD_189101 | JGI IMG/M metagenome (GOLD analysis project Ga0256845, IMG submission 189101) | Tube worm associated microbial communities from hydrothermal vent at the East Pacific Rise, Pacific Ocean - Riftia | ecosystem: Host-associated > Annelida > Integument > Unclassified ... | reverse complement strand
TTGCTCTAGCTCCCAGTTCTGCGGGGTGGCGGATACAAAGACGGATTGCCCCCGCATCGCATCCCATTCTTCGAATTTCAGCGGCCGGTTGTCCATGCAGGACGGCAGGCGGAAGCCGTGCTCAGAAAGGGTGAATTTGCGTCGGTAGTCGCCTTTGTACATGCCGCCGATTTGGGGCACGGAAACGTGGCTTTCGTCGGCGAAAACGATGGCGTTGTCGGGGATGTATTCAAACAGGGTGGGGGGTGGCTCGCCCGGGGCGCGGCCGGTCAGGTAGCGGGAGTAGTTCTCGATACCGGCGCAAAAACCCGAGGCTTCCAGCATTTCCAGATCGAAGCGCGTGCGTTGCTCCAGCCGCTGTGCTTCCAGCAGTTTGCCCTCAGTGTTGAAATATTCCAGCCGCACGCGCAGTTCTTCCTTGATGTGTTTGATGGCTTGCAAAAGGGTCGGGCGCGGGGTGACGTAATGCGAATTGGCGTAAACCCGCACCTTGTCCAGCGTGGCGGTTTTGGCGCCGGTCAGGGTGTCGAATTCGGTGATCCCTTCCAATTCATCCCCAAAGAAGGACAAGCGCCAACCGCGATCCTCGAGGTGGCTGGGCCAAATTTCAAGGCTGTCACCGCGCACACGAAAGGTGCCACGGGCAAATGCATTGTCGTTGCGTTTATACTGCTGGGCAATTAGCCCCTGCATGATCTCGCGCTGGTCGTATTCCTGCCCGGTCACCAGATCCTGCGTCATCGCGGTATAGGTTTCGGGGGAACCGATGCCATAGATGCAGGACACGGATGCCACGATGATCACGTCATCGCGTTCCAGCAACGAACGAGTGGCGGAATGGCGCATCCGGTCGATTTGTTCGTTAATGGCGCTGTCTTTTTCGATGAAGGTATCGGTGCGGGCAACGTAGGCCTCGGGCTGATAGTAATCATAGAAGGACACGAAATATTCGACCGAATTTTCGGGAAAGAACCCCTTCATTTCGCCATACAGCTGGGCTGCAAGGGTTTTGTTGGGGGCAAGGATGATCGCGGGGCGCTGGGTTTCCTCGATCACTTTGGCCATGGTGAATGTCTTGCCGGTGCCGGTTGCACCCAGCAACACCTGATTGCGTTCACCCGAATTGATGGCTTGGCTCAATTCCTTGATTGCGGCAGGTTGGTCGCCCGCGGGCTCAAACTCGCTGTGCATAACAAAGCGTTTGCCGCCTTCGAGTTTCTTACGCGGTTCAGGGGTGTTTTGCTGCATGGGATGATTCCTATCTGGACCGCCAGTTTTGATCTGTTTTTGTTCTTCTGCAAGGGGGTGGTTTAGCGCGGTGCGATTTTCGCATGTTTTTAAGGGAAAATGCGGCAAGTTTTATCAAATAGTTAAAACTATAGGAAGATTTTTAGACACTTTGTCACAACCAGAGGGGTATTTTTTTGTTGCCAGCCCGAAAAACTATGCTTAACGTGAGGGGGCAAGCAGAAGAACTGATTGTCGATCAAGCGCACACCCACCCCACCCTCGCTCCCTAGCACTTGATCGACAATTGCTTGCTTTTCCCAGTACGACGCAGGCGATGCGGTGAAACTACTGGTGGGTTTGCGTTTGGCCGGATATGGCCGCTTCCCAACTTTTCAATGTCCCGAATGATTGCACCGTGTATTGGGCAGCCGATGTTTCAAATTGTGGAAAAAGCGCAAGCAGTTCGTCGCGCTGGGCAGGATCAAGCGATTTCAGCGCATCCTTGCCGGGAAAAAAGCTTTCGCTGGGGCTGTTGTTGGCAAAGATAATCTGGTGCTGATCAAAGAACAGATGAAAATAATCAACAGCCTGATCCGGCATAACAACAAAGGCATTTTCATAGCTATGCGAGATATCCTTGGCTTTGACCAGAAACGCGTTGGCACCATAGTGCAGATCGAACATCGGGTCACTTAGCAACATTCTGTGTTGTTGTGAAACCAGCAGGTCGCGAGCGGGATCATTGACGGATAACGCGCCGGATTTGATACAGACAGGGCGCAGGTTTGGTTGTTGCTTCAGGCGTTCCTTGGAAACGTGGCTATGGCCGATCCAGCGTATTTTTTGTGCGCCGTGGTCTTTGGTCTGGGCCAGATCGCCGACACGCAAATCCTGCACCGGTATTTCACCTTCCGGTGTGGCAATCAGTGTTCCGGCAACAAAGCAGGTGACAGATGTGCCTTCGGTAAAGGCGCCATCAATGCGGTTTCCCCAGATATCCCACTGGATTGACCTAGAGCCCGCCGCGGCGGGGATGTTGGTCGAGGTTGCGCCGGATGCCGGCCCGTCGGTTGCGGTGATGTTGGTCGTGCCGCCGCCGATATCAACGAATGACAGCACATTTGCGGGGGCAACCAGACTGTTATCCACAAAGGCGACGGCCTCGGCTTCGTTGCTACCGGTCGTATGATCCGGGTCGGTAACCCGGGTGTCGACGGTATAGACGTAATACCCCGTTACGGCGTCGATGGTGACGGTTACACCGGGATCAGTCAAAGTGAACGATGATCGAACGGTTCCATCGCTCTGGTATGTCGCAATCTGGAAATCGCCTGCACGTGCGGCTTCGGTCGGGGATAGGGTGACTTCCAGAAATTCTGGATTACCGCTACCGTTGGCATACGAGTTTTTGTAGTGGATTTCAGATAGGAATGCCATTTTTCATACTTTTCATAACATGCTACGCCAGAATCTTGCTTTGCGCCGGTGGTTATTACGCCGGAATGTGCCGATTTCATGACTTTACCCCATAAATCCTAAGAAAGATCAATATGGCGCTTGGGCAGGGCAATGTATGCTTGCGTATGTCGCGGATTTTCGGGATAAACGGGGCAATCGAACTGTGGAGACTCAAGATCATGCTTGCGCGGATTTACCAACCTGCCAGAAACGCCATGCAATCGGGCACAGCCAAAAGCCGTCAATGGGTGCTGGAATTTGCCCCCGAAGCGGCACGCAGCATTGACCCTTTGATGGGCTGGACCGGATCCACCGATATGGATTCGCAGGTGCGGTTGAAATTCGACAGCAAGGAAGCCGCGGCCGAATATGCAGCGGCCCACGCGATCGAGGCGCAGGTGTTCGAACCGAACAAGCGCAAACCGATTGTCCGCCCCGGTGGCTATGGCGAAAATTTTGCCACCAACCGGCGTAGCGTCTGGACCCACTAGGGGTTGCTTTTGCGCGTTCTATCTCGCAGTAAGTCATGAAATTGGTCCCGTAGCTCAACTGGATAGAGCACCTGACTTCTAATCAGGGGGTTGCAGGTTCGAGTCCTGCCGGGATCACCATGTGTCTACTGGAGAAGACCGAAGATGGATCAGCCCCCCATTCGTATCAATCGTATCCGGCATCTTGTTGTTTCTGTTGTGCTGTTGTTCGCTGTGGTTTTCGGTCTGGAAAATACCGGTCTGGATATGGCCTTCCAACATTTGTTGTATCGCAACGGCGCGTGGCTGGTGGATAATACCCAGCCGGTGATCCGCCTTATTTTCTATGACGCCCCGAAAAAATTGCTGGTGCTTTACGCTATCCTGATCCTGCTGGCGCTGGTATTGTCGTTTGTGGTGAAACCGCTGCGCCGGTTCCGCACGCGTAATAATGTGTTCATCCTGTTGTGCCTGCTGCTGGTGCCTGCGGTGGTCGGGCTGGGCAAAAAGGAAACCCATGTGCATTGCCCTTACCAGTTACAGGAATTTGGCGGTGATGTGCCTTATGTGACGCTGTTTCAGGCCAACCGGTATGAAACGCCGGGGCGGTGCTTTCCGGCGGGGCATGCCTCGGGCGGGTTTGCGTTGCTGTTGTTTGTGATGATCGCGGCGACGCGCAAGCGCCAAATGGCAGCGCTGACGGGAGCGATGACGCTGGGCTGGGCGATGGGTGGCTATCAGATGGTGAACGGGCGGCATTTTCTTAGCCATACGTTAACCACCATTCTGCTGGCGTGGATTGTGATTTTACTGGTGCATCTGGCGTTGTTCGGTAACCGGCCTAATCCGGCTCAAACCCGTGAATAAGCTGTCGTAGACCGAACAGTCCCCCCGCTGCAATTGCGGCCAATGTGACGGGGCCGGAATAAGCCAGCGTTGAAAACGCCGACAGCCCTTGGCCGACCGAACACCCCATCGCGGTGACGCCGCCGATGCCCATCAAGGCAGCACCGCCCACCTGACGGCCCAATTCGCGCGGGTCTTCGCAGGCTTCCCATTTGAAATCACGCTTGATGGACGAGCCGATAAAGGCACCGATGATCACCCCCAGAACCGAGCCGACCGAACACCCCATCGCGGTGACGCCGCCGATGCCCATTAAGGCAGCACCGCCCACCTGACGGCCCAATTCACGCGGGTCTTCGCAGGCTTCCCATTTGAAATCACGCTTGATGGACGAGCCGATAAAGGCACCGATGATCACCCCCAGAACCGAGCCGACCGAAAACACCAACCCACCAGCCGAGGATGTCATCAACCAGATCAGCGTGCGGCCCAGCGGGGCGGTGAAAGTGTAGCTTTCGATCATACCTTCACCAAAGCTTTGGTCGTGCAAAACCGAAGTCCCCCAGAAACCAACCGTGATGGCGAACCCCACAGCGACTGACCAGAATATCTGTTCGGGATTGCGGCGCAGCTTTTCGTAGGACAGCGCCCACAAGATAAGGACTGTGGCAAAGGCCAGCGCGATGGCGAAAGGGGCAATGCCGGTGGCGGCCCCCAGGGAATAAGCGATAGAATTTAACCCCTCGGAGGGTTCTTCGGGCAACAACCACAGGCGCGGGGCGGCAAGCGGGCCATTCAGAGTGACAAAGCTGAAAATAGCCATCACAACCAACACCACCAGCGAGCGCAAATCGCCGCCGCCAAACCGCGTTAGCGCTGAGTAGCCACAGTTGCCCGCCATCGCCATACCATAGCCAAACAGCAAACCGCCGAAGATACTGGCCAGCGGGTTCCACTTGACCTGATGATAGAACGACAGTGAAAAATCGAAAATTCCGGCAGTATTTAGCATGAAAACGCCGATGATCGCGGTGCCAAGGGCCACGCCCCACATCCGCAAGCGGGTCTGGTCCTGCCCGTAGACAGCGGTTTCCAATGCGCCCAGCGAACAGAAGTATCCCATCCGTCCAGCAAGACCCAGAATAACGCCGCCAAACAACCCGACAAGGGCCGCTTGGGCGCCAAAAGGCAGCAAATCCATATAATCCTCCCGCGTGCCGGTTTTCCGGTCTAGTTCTTGGATATGGATATTTGTGCGACAGACTGGCAGGAATGTTCAAGGAAAATCGTGTAAAATGCGCTAAGAAAAGGAAAAATCCTGCAAAGGCCGGTCAGGCCCGTACAGGATTCCAACGCCTTATGACGCGAATGCCATCGAATTATACCGTCGACGGAATGTGCGGCGGCCTATTTCTGATCAACACCGCAGAACATGCTGTAGACCAGATCAATTGCCTGACGGGCCTTTGTATCGCCAAGTTTATAATAAATGGTCTTGCCCTCGCGCCGGTATTTTACCAGCCCTTCCAGCCGCAGCCGTGCCAGTTGCTGGCTGACGGATGCCTGCCGCGAGGACAGCAGTTTTTCCAGCTCTGTCACGGTTTTTTCACCCGAAGACAGGTGACACAGAATCATCAGTCGCCCTTCGTGACCCAACGCCTTTAGAAAGGACGAGGCCTCGGTTGCGCGGCCGCCCAGCTCTTCGGTGTCGACGCCGTCTTTGCTGGCGGCCATCTTGTTAAAACCGTCTAATGTGGCTTCCATAGGAACGCTCCTTAATACTCAGAACCCGGGTTCTTCGTTTGGTAGTTACTGCCCAAGGTGGGCATGTTCATCGTCCAGAACAAGGGCTTTGCCCCTGATACGGTATTTTTGGCACCCCCAGAACCTGTCCTTTGGGCAGGTGTGCAACAATTCGCGCGTTGGTTCGTCATCGTTATGCGCCCGGATCCTTTTGCAGATCATCGGGCAGCTTTTTGATCATGGTTTCCATGAACCACCAGAAAAACTCATCACTTTGATAGCCCTCGATCCGTCCGACTTCCTGACCGTTATTCAGCAGGATGAATGTCGGCGTATAGACCGGTGGCGAAGCAAGTGTAATGCCCTTTTCAAGCGGGTCGTGAATCATCACTTTTATCAGTGGCGCAATGCGGCCTTCGGCTGTTTTGGGGTAAATCGGTCCGATCTCGGACTTCCAGCGTTCGCACCACGGGCAGCCGTCCTGTTCAACCATCATCAGGCGCACTTCTGCGCTAACCTGTTGGGTGCCAAGGAAAATCCCTAGCAGCAACCCCAAAGAAAATTGTATCATACGCGCCATAAAGCGGTATCCTTGCGTTATATAGATACATAGTAATATGTTTTTACCAAAGGGACAAGGACAGAGACAATATGTTTGATGCGACATTTGGCGGGGCAATGCTGCAGGGATTGATTGCTTTCTTTTCCCCCTGCGTACTGCCGATGGTGCCGTTTTACTTTAGCTATATGGCCGGCATTTCGATGTCGGAACTGCAAAGCGACGACAGTATCGCACCGGGGGCGGCAAGGCGGTTGGTGGTTTCGGCGCTATTCTTTGCGCTTGGTGTGACGACGATTTTCTTTCTGCTGGGCATGGGCGCTACGGCGGCGGGGCAAACCGTGCGGATGTGGAAAACCGAGCTGACCTACGCTGCGGCGGCGATCATATTCGTGTTTGGCCTGCATTTCCTGGGCGTCCTGCGGGTGCCGTTCCTGTATCGCGAGGCAAAATTCGAAAGCAAAGCGGACCCTTCGACCATTGTCGGTGCTTATGTGATGGGGCTGGCGTTTGGCTTTGGCTGGTCGGCCTGCGTCGGGCCGATGCTCGCTAGCATCCTGTTTCTGGCTTCGATGAAGGATTCGGTGATGCAGGGCGGGTTGCTGTTGATGACTTTTGGTTTGGCCATGACTTCGCCCTTTGTTCTGGCCGCGTTTTTTGCCAAACCGTTCCTGCGCTGGATGGCACGCAATCGCAAATATCTGGCCTATGTCGAAAAAGTGATGGGGTTGATGCTGATCCTGTTTGCTATTCTGATGGTGACCAATACCCTGAACGTCATCGCCAATTTCATGATCGAAATGTTCCCGTGGTTCCAGACCATCGGGTAGCACTGAAAGGATACACCATGCGTTTTCTAGGACTGGCCTTTGCGGCTTTGATGGCTGTTGCTTTGCCTGCGGGTGCGGTGGAAATGGGTGACGACGGGTTGCATAAACCGACGTGGTTGCAGGAAACCTTTCTGGATGTGCGCGAAGATCTGGCCACCGCGAACGAGCAAGGCAAGCGGCTGTTGATCATTTGGGAGCAACGCGGCTGTATCTACTGCAACAAGATGCACGAGGAGATTTTCCCGCAGCCGGTGATCGACACCCTGATCCGCGAGAATTTCTATGTGGTGCAGATGAACCTGTTTGGCGATGTCGAGGTCACCGATCTGGATGGCACGGTTTTGCCCGAACGCGATATGGCGGTGCGCTGGGGCGTGGTGTTTACCCCGACCATGATGTTTATTCGCGATGGCACCCCCGATCAGGACATGGCCAGCAGATTTTCGGGGGCTGTGATGCCGGGCGCTTTTGACAAACATACCACCAAAAACCTGATGCTGTGGGTGCTGCAAAAAGGCTATGACAGCGACGAACATTTTCAGAAATTCCACGCGAGGATGCTGAAAGAAGATGGCGTGATCGAATAGAATATCCGCTTTCCCGCGTCATAGCCGGTAAAAGATTCTGCGAAAACTCCAATGTTTATTGGGGTTTGGTGCAAAGGTTTTGCGTGAATACATTCACACATACTAATTTATTGTTGCAGGGGTGCGACATTTTGTACTACCGTTTGGGTTCGGAGGACAGAATCCAATGGGAGGAAATATAATGAAGCCAGCTGTTTTAGGCATGGCCGTCTTGCTCGCAGCAACGACTGCGCTATCCGCAGCCGAGGTTGCGCCGGGCGACGTGGTATTCGACGAAGGCGCAGTTGCGACGTCGATTACCGGTGTTGCCGGCGATCCGGTGAACGGGCGCATGGTCGTTGCAAGCAAGAAACACGGAAACTGCATCGCATGTCACACGAATGATGAAATGCCCGATGTCGCGTTTCAGGGCGAAATCGGCCCCAATCTTGCGGGTGTTGCAGATCGTTACAGCGAAGCCCAGCTTCGGGGCATTCTGGTGAACGCCGACATCACTTTTGAAGATTCGTTTATGCCGTCATTCTACCGTGTTGATGGATATATTCGACCCGGCAAACGTTACACCGGCAAAGCGGCTGATGATACATTCGGCCCATTGCTTAGCGCACAAGAAGTCGAAGATGTGCTCGCGTATCTTTTGACACTTAAATAATGAAAACGAGGAGAATTCATATGGAATTGACACGACGCAATGCACTGGCCATCGGTGCCGGCGCGTTCGCCGCGACGATCCTGCCATTCAAAGTATCCGCTGCCGCAGAAGAGGCCTTGATGGCCTTTACCGGCGGAGCTGATGTGGCTGATGGTGGTATCACGGTAACAAGCCCTGAAATCGCGGAAAACGGCAACACTGTTCCGATATCCGTTGACGCCCCCGGCGCCGTTTCGATCATTTTGCTGGCTGACGGCAACCCGGATCCGAAAACTGCGGTTGCCAACTTTGGCCCGCTGGCTGCTGCGCAGAAAGTATCGATGCGCATCCGTCTGGCCGGTTCGCAGAACATCGTTGCAATCGCCAAAATGGCCGACGGCAGCTTTGTCAAAGCTTCGAACCCCATCAAAGTTACAATCGGCGGCTGCGGCGGCTAATCCCAAGGAGAATTCAACATGGCATCTGGTGTAAAACCCCGTGTTAAAGTGCCCAAATCAGCTGCGGCTGGCTCGAGCATCACAATCAAGACCCTGATCAGCCACAAGATGGAATCAGGTCGTCGCAAAAACAAAGCCGGTGAATTGATCCCGCGCTCGATCATCAATCGCTTTACTTGCGAATTCAATGGTCAGCCCGTGATCGAGGTTCTGATGGAGCCGTCGATTTCGACCAACCCATTCTTTGAATTTGACGCGACCGTTCCGGAAGCAGGCGAGTTCAAGTTCACTTGGTACGATGACGATGGTTCGGTCTACGAGACCAGCAAACCGGTCGCAATCGCCTAAGCGCATTTGAACACCGACAGGGAGGAGACATAATAATGAAAGATAAGTCGCTCAAAGCTACCTTGGGTATTGCCGCTGCTTTTGCCGCGTTTACCCTTGGCTCGACGGCTGCGTTTTCCGGGGCCGATCTGGACAAAGAGCTGATCGTGAATGGCGAAGAAAAGCTGGTGACACGCGCACCTGCTGCCGATCACCTGAAGGGTCATCTGGACGAAGTGTTTTCCGGCTGGATTTTCCGCGCCGATGAAACGCAATCGCTGCAAATGGATGACTTCGACAATCCGGGCATGATCTTTGTTGATCAGGCACAGGATGCCTGGGACACCGTAGAAGGGACCGAAGGCAAATCCTGCGCGTCCTGCCACGGTGACGTCCAGGAAAGCATGGCTGGCGTAAAGGCTGTGTATCCCAAGTGGAACGAAGCCGCTGGTGAAGTGCGTTCGCTGGATATGCAGATCAACGATTGCCGGACAACCCGTATGGGTGCCGAGCCTTGGAAACTGACCAAGGGCAAGATGACAGCAATGAATGCGCTGATCACGGTTCAATCGCGCGGCATGCCGGTGAATGTGGCTATTGACGGGCCAGTTCAGTCGATGTGGGAACGGGGTAAGGAAATGTATTACACCAAGACCGGTCAGCTGGAAATGTCCTGTGCGAATTGCCATGAGGATAACTATGGCAGCCACATCCGCGCCGACCATCTGTCCCAAGGTCAGATCAACGGTTTTCCGGTTTACCGTCTGAAGAACGCCAAACTGAATGCGGTTCATGCCCGCTTCAAAGGTTGTGTTCGTGATACCCGCGCTGAAACCTACAAACCCGGCAGCGAGGATTTCCTTGCGCTGGAACTGTATGTAGCATCGCGTGGTAATGGTTTGTCGGTCGAAGGACCTTCGATCCGCAACTAATCACTTTATTGCGCCCCGCCCTAACCGGCGGGGCGCAATGCATTTGTTTGTCCATTTATCGAATTTTGCGGGGCAGGGGGCATTACGCCCTTGGCCCTGTGTGACTGTGAACCAAGGGAGAGTATAACATGATTTCGCGTCGCGACTTCTTGCAGGCAACAGTAGCGGCTTCGGCCATTTACGGCGCATCTGGCGTTGGGAATTGGGCCAAGCTGGCCGCACAACAGGCGTTGACGCAGGATCAGCTGCTGAATTTCGATACATTCGGCAATGTTACCCTGATCCACATCACCGATATTCACGCGCAGATGAAGCCGATCTATTTCCGCGAACCCGAGGTTAACCTGGGGCTGGGCGATGTGAACGGCCTGCCGCCGCATGTCACTGGCGCTGATTTCCTGAAGATGTTCAACATGAAGCCCGGCACCCCCGAGGCCTATGCCCTGTCCTATGTCGATTTCACCTCGCTGGCGAAAACCTATGGTCGCATGGGCGGGATCGACCGGATTGCGACCGTGGTCAACGCCATCCGCGCCGACCGCCCCGATGCGCTGCTGCTGGATGGTGGTGATACGTGGCATGGCTCCTACACCTGTCTGAAAACGCAGGGGCAGGATGTTGTGAACCTGTTCAACCGCCTGAAACCCGATGCGATGACGTTCCATTGGGAATTCACGCTGGGGTCCGAACGGATTCGCGAGATTATCGACGGGCTGGAATTCCCCGCGATGGGGCAGAACATTTACGACAACGAATGGAACGAACCCTCCGAAGATTTTGTCGACTACGAATTCTTTGAACGCGGTGGTGCCAAGATCGCCGTGATCGGGCAGGCCTTCCCATATATGCCGATCGCCAACCCCGGCTGGATGTTCCCTGAATATTCATTTGGCATCCACGACGAACGGATGCAGGAAATGGTCGACGAAGTGCGCGCCGCCGGTGCCGATCTGGTGGTTTGCCTGTCGCACAACGGCTTTGACGTGGATCGCAAGATGGCCTCCAAAGTCAAAGGCATCGACATCATTCTAACGGCTCATACCCATGATGCGCTGCCCGAACCTGTACTGGTCGGGGAAACCATGCTGATTGCGTCGGGCTCGAACGGTAAATTCGTGACGCGCCTTGATCTGGATGTGCGCGATGGCCGCCTAATGGGCTTTCGTCACAAACTGATCCCGATCTTCTCGGATGTGATCGCGCCCGAGCCGGAAATGACCGCCGCCCTTGAGGCCGAACGTGCGCCCTTCAAAACCGAGCTGGAAGAGGTGATCGGCAAGACCGATAGCCTGCTGTATCGGCGCGGCAACTTTAACGGCACATGGGACGATCTGATCTGTAACGCCTTGATTGACGAACGCGAGGCCGACATCGCCCTTAGCCCCGGTTTCCGTTGGGGCCCCAGCATGATGCCGGGTCAGGATATCACCCGCGAGGATCTGTTTAACGCCACCGCAATGAGCTATCCAAACTCCTATCGCTCGGAAATGTCCGGCGAGCAGATCAAGATCATTCTGGAAGACGTTGCCGACAATCTGTTCAACCCTGACCCCTATTACCAGCAGGGCGGCGACATGGTGCGTGTTGGCGGCATGGGCTATCATATCGACGTCAGCAAACCCCAAGGGTCGCGCCTGTCAAATATGACTATGCTGAAAACCGGCGAGGCAATTGATCCGGCGAAAAACTATGTGGTGGCCGGTTGGGCCTCGGTGCGTGAAGGCACCGAAGGGCCGGCGATTTTTGATGTGGTTGAAAACTATATCAAGCGCAAAGGCACGGTGCATGTTGATCCGAATAAATCAGTCATGGTGACGGGTGCCTGACACACCAGACAAAACCCCCAGCCGCCGCGCGTTTCTAGCCGCAGGCGCGGCGGCTGGCGGGGCCTTGCTGACAGCGGGCTCTGCGCAGGCCGGCGATCCGGCGATTACTGAAATGCAGCCATGGCGGCGTGATCTGGGCGATCCGATTGATGATATGCCCTACGGTATGCCATCGCCGTTCGAAGCTGATGTGATACGCGGGCGCGTTGAGTGGCTGACCCCCGATGCCTATACCGCAATCAACTTTACCCCCCTGCATGAACTGGACGGTATCATCACCCCGAACGGGCTGTGTTTCCAGCGCTCGCACGCGGGGGCTGCACAGGTTGATCCGGCTAAATACCGGCTGATGATCAACGGGCTGGTGGAGCGTCCTTTGGTGTTCACCTTGCAGGATTTGCTGCGTTTCCCGCGCGAAAACCGCACCTATTTTCTGGAATGCGCTGCCAATTCCGGCATGGAATGGCGCGGGGTGCAGATGGACGGAGTGCAATTCACACATGGCATGATCCACAACGTCGAATATACCGGTGTGCCACTGCGGTATCTGCTGGAGGAGGCAGGCGTGAAAACCGCCGGTAAGTGGCTGTTGGCCGAAGGGTCGGATGCCGCCGCGATGAGCCGGTCAATCCCGCTGGAAAAGGCGCTGGACGATTGTCTGGTTGCCTTCAAAATGAACGGCGAGGCTTTGCGCCCTGAACAGGGTTACCCCGTGCGGCTGGTTGTGCCGGGCTGGGAAGGCAACATGTGGGTGAAATGGCTGCGCCGGATCGAGGTCGGCGACAAACCCTGGCACCACCGCGAGGAAAGCAGCAAATATTCCGACCTGATGGCGCACGGGCGCACGCGCCGCTTCACTTGGGAAATGGACGCCAAATCGGTGATCACCAGCCCCAGCCCGCAAGCGCCGGTGTTGCATGGCAAGGGGTCGCTGGTGGTATCCGGTCTGGCGTGGTCGGGGCGGGGTGTGATCCCGCAGGTCGACATCACGCTGGATGGCGGCATTAACTGGGTCAAGGCGCGTCTGTCGGGGCCGAGCTTTGATAAATCTCTACACCGGTTCTATTACGAATTTGATTGGGACGGGCGCCCCCTGCTGCTGCAAAGCCGTGCCCATGACAGCACCGGATATGTGCAGCCGACCAAGGACGCGCTGCGCAAATTGCGCGGGGTGAATTCGAATTACCACAACAACGGCATCCAGACATGGCATCTGCAAAGCGACGGGAGGGTGGAAAATGTCGAGATTTCCTAGCCTGCTGGCGACGCTTTGTTTTGCTATGCCAGTGACAGCCGAACCTCTGGGCCTTGGCCGCGTGGCCGAACCGGACGAGATTGCCGCATGGGACATCGATGTGCGCCCTGACGGCACCGGCCTGCCCGCGGGTAGCGGCAGCGTGGCGATGGGTGAAGAGGTGTTCATTGAAAAATGCGCCGCCTGTCATGGCGATTTTGCCGAAGGGGTCGGGCGCTATCCGGCGCTTGCGGGCGGGTTGGATACCTTGCAGGATGAACGTCCGATGCGCACGATCGGCTCGTTCTGGCCCTATCTTTCAACGGGTTACGATTTCATAAATCGGGCAATGACAGTTGGCTATGGCGAACCTGCCAGTGACGACGAAATTTAC
>Ga0256845_1002422_pt1 | contig 13530 bp, 11 predicted proteins | sample RiftiametaG_FD_189101 | JGI IMG/M metagenome (GOLD analysis project Ga0256845, IMG submission 189101) | Tube worm associated microbial communities from hydrothermal vent at the East Pacific Rise, Pacific Ocean - Riftia | ecosystem: Host-associated > Annelida > Integument > Unclassified ... | reverse complement strand
GTCAATAGCTCGTTTTATTAAATATTTAGATTCTAGTCTGTGTGATTTTTCAATACTATCTAAATGAAATAAATCTTGACGTAAATTATCATTATCACTATTTGATAATTCAATACTCAGTTCTTTTTTTCTATTGAAAAGAACACTTTGTTTTTGTTGAAGGTCTTGATATTGTTGTGAATATTCCGAAGCTAATACCTTTTCTGTCGAAGCATCAATAAAATTTAAAGGCGGAGGATTAAATTGATAAAATACAAATACCATAATACCAACTAACAGAATGAAGAATTGCATAGGTACTTTTAATAATCCGTTAAAGATTAAACCCATTTGCATTTCTTTCATAGACTTTCCAGAAAGATAACGTTGCACTTGACTTTGGTCTGTCCCGAAATAAGACAACATTAAGAATGTTCCGCCAATTAAACCTGTCCAAACGGTATATCTATTTTCTAAATCAAACGAAAAATCTAAGATTTCCATACGTCCACTTGCTCCAGCAATATCTAATGCTTTTGTAAACGAAACGTCTTCAGGAATTAAATCTAAAATAATAAATAAAGCCGCTAGCATACCAGCGAATATGACAAACATTTGCTGTTTTTGAGTTACTGTAACTGCTTTAGTTCCACCAGAAACGGTATAGATAATTACAAGGATTCCAATGGCTATATTTAGGTAAATAATATTCCAACCTAAAACAACAGAAAGGATTATCGCAGGTGCAAAAATGGTAATTCCTGCTGCTAAACCACGTTGTATTAAAAATAAAATGGCTGTTAAACTTCTGGTTTTTAGATCGAATCTGCTTTCTAAAAACTCATAAGCAGTATAAACTTTTAACCTGTGATATAGTGGAATAAAAACTAAGCAAATAATAACCATGGCAATTGGCAAACCGAAATAGAATTGCACAAAACCCATACCATCTGTAAATGCTTGTCCTGTGGTAGATAAAAAAGTAATGGCACTTGCTTGTGTTGCCATGACTGATAAACCAATTGTCCACCATTTGGTGTCATTTCCACCTTTTATATAATCTTCTGCGCTATGTCTTCCTCTGGTTTTCCATGTGCCATAACCAACAATAGCTAATAATGTTACTAGAAGAACAACCCAATCAATCCAATTTAATGTTTGCATAATTAAAAGGATTTCATGATAAAGTAAAACAATATGATATAGATAATATTAGCCACTAAAACCAATGTGTACGATTTTAGCCAAGGTTGTTTTTGTGGTTTGTTTTCGTTCATGGTTAGTCGTTTAATTTAGCTTCTAATTTTAAATCTTCTTTTCCTATAGAAAGCATATTGGCAAATAGTCGGTACGCACCAGAAACTCCAACAGGGAATTCTCTAAAAAAGCTTAAACCTGTGTATATATAATAACCTTTACCATGTTTTGCGACTAGTAAACTACCATCTTTTGGAGTTTCACCTTTATCATTCATAGATAGGATAGGAGTGAACTCGCTAGACCATTCGTTAGGGAAATACAAACCACGTTCTTGTGTCCAACCTTTAAAATCTTTTTGTGTGATTTTATTTGGATAATTTAAAATAGGATGATTTGGATTTAATATACGTACTTCAGCATTTTCATCGGTAACTCTATCTCTAGAAAGCTTTAAATCGAAAGGCGCAATTTTATTTACTTTTAATCTGTAACTGGTATTGTATTGCACAATCATATTTCCGCCATCGGCAACAAAATCGAATAAAATTTGTTGTTTATATCTAAGGTCTTCAACAATATTATAAGCTCTTATTCCAACTACAACAGCATCAAATCTACTTAAGGTTTCAGCATTAATATCTTCTGGTTTTACAATTATAACATTATAACCAATTTGTTGTAAACTTTCAGGAACCACATCGCCAGCACCTTTTATATAAGCAATATTTTCACCTTTCTTTTTAATATCTAAACGAATAATTTTGCTTTCGCTTGGTAATAAAACCGTTTGAAACGGAATATGCTCATAATCGATTTCAATAAGTTTTTTGGTGTATATTTTATCACCAATATGAACCATTGGTGTAATTAATCCTTCGCTTTGATTTTTTGGTGGAATTACAGTAAACGTCAAGATTTGTTCTTGCCCTTTTTTATCAATAGTAACCTTTTGGTTTTCAGGATAAATACTCCAATCTTTAGGATGCGCAATTTGAACAAAACCATTTAAACTATCTCGTCCGGCTTTTACAACTACCGAGATATCACGTTGATTATTGTTTTCGAAAATGATAACATTTTCGATTATTTCTGCTGATGCTTCTGGAATAATTTCAAATGGACGATATAATTCGCCTTTGTCTGGTTTTGAATGTCTGTAAATTACTGGTTTTCTAAAAGTGATTTTATAACCGTTAATTTTTAAATTGAAGTTTACTACAACAGTTCGTGGTGTTTCAGGATTGCCTATTAACCCTTTGTTATCAACACGATACATGCCTATTGTTCCTTTTTTATCTAACCAATACGGTGTGCTATATCTTTCTTCTGATGAAATATAATATTCTGTTTCAAAGTTTTGTTTTTCATTTGATGGAAGCATTAAGTTTTTTTGAATGTTAGTTCCGTTCCATAACATCAAACTTTCAATAGATATTGAATTGTCACTTCTATTTAATGCTTCAATTTTAATTTTAACGTATTGATTTAAAGCACTTGTTGGATGTTCAGCAGAAGCTTCCAAATACAATCCAGCACACATTTCTATAATAGATTCTAACGCTTTTGATTTTTGAGTTTTCCAATGCTCGTCTTCTATATTTTGTAACAACTTATAAGCTTCAATAAGTTGAGAGATGTGTGTTGAGGGGGTATTAAAATTGAAATTATTTTCTACTTCATATAAAATATCACCAATGGCTTGTCCGCCTTTTACTCGATTCCAAGAGGTGTCAATGCCAGCAAACACGTTGTTATTATCTGTTAAAGCATCACCTTTTAAAAGCTCAATATACTCAGTTTGTGAACCTCTTTGCGTTAATCTACCAAATCCTTGGCATAAATGACTACTACTAGCCAAAGATGCTACCTCGTTATTTGATAAGCCTTTTAGTGGATAATACACACCAATATTAAAGCTAATCATATTGCTTTTATTAACTTTTTCGAATGCTTCTCTACTACCATAACGCCACCAACTCGTATTATAAAACAAGCGTTTTGGTTGCCACAGACTAGTCCGTTTTAGTTGAGTAGGATATGCAGAATTATTGTTTGCTAAATCGAAAGCTTCCATACTTAACATCGCAGAACTTGTATGATGACCATGCGTTTTTCCGGCTCTTCTATGGTCAAAACGATTAATAATAACATCTGGTTTAAATTGTCTGATAGCTAAAACCACATCACTTAAAACTTCATTTTTATTCCAAATTTCTAAAGTTTCATCTGGATGTTTAGAATATCCAAAATCGTTTGCTCGTGTAAAAAATTGTTCTCCACCATCAATACGTCTTGCAGCCAATAATTCTTGGGTTCTTATAACTCCTAAAAGCTCTCTTATTTCTGGTCCGATAAGGTTTTGTCCGCCATCACCACGTGTTAACGATAAATATCCAGTTCGGGCTTTTTCGTGGTTAGACATGTACGATATTAATCGTGTGTTTTCGTCATCAGGATGTGCTGCAATATATAACACCGAACCTAAAAAATTAAGCTTCTGTACAGATTCGTAAATCTCAGAAGATGAAGGTGTTTTGGGTTTTTGGGCTTGTAAAAATGAAAATGAGAATAGTAATATAAAAGAATAGTATATAGACCTTTGCATAAGTGTTTGATTAGCTAACACTCAAATATAGCAAAGTAAAATAGTGATAAAGGAGGTTTTAATGTTTCTTTAACTTAAAATTAATGTTTTAACATTCTAGTATTATAAATTGCTTTTTTCTGCCAAAAAAATTAAAGTTTTATACACCAAATGCACAGGCAAGCCCATAACATTAAAATAAGAGCCTTCAATATTTGTAATTCCAATTTGTCCAATCCACTCTTGAATGCCATAAGCACCAGCTTTATCAAATGGTTTACAGGTTTTTATATAGTATGAAATTTCATCATCAGTTAAATCTTTAAAAGTAACTTTTGTGATGTTGTGTATTGTTTTTTCGGAGTTAATTGTAGTGAAGCACACCGAAGTAATAACTTCATGCGTAGTATTACTTAACGATTTTAAAATATTGAATGCATCATCTTCATCTTTTGGTTTTCCTAAAGCTTCATTATTATGCCAAACAATGGTATCGCTTGTAATTAAAATATCGTTTTCTTTTAATTCATCTTTAAAAGGAAGTGCTTTTAATTGTGCTAAATAATTACTGATTTCGAAATGTGTTAGTCGTGGGGGATATTCTTCCTTTACTGGTTTCAATCTAATTTCAAAATCTAACCCTAAATTTTTAAAGAATTCTTGTCTTCTTGGAGAACCTGAAGCTAGAATTATATTGAAATTTTTAAGTTTTTCGTTTAGCATTATCATAGTAGAATATACTTATATAAAAGTAGAGAAAGTATTCCGAAAAACATGACTAATTTTAGCATACTACTAATATGATGATGTTCTTTTTTAGTTTTTGCACTAAAGGCTTTAATACTAATATAAATAAGAGGTGCAATAATAAAAACTAAAAAATAGATGACCGCAGTTAAGTTTGTGTATAAAGAATTTATGGTATAATACGCTATTGTAAATAAAGGGATAAGTGTTAAAACAAAAAGCACATAGGAGGCTCTTTCTCTACCAATGGCAATAGGTAAGGTGTTCATTTCCGCCTTATAATCGCCATCAATATCTTCAATATCTTTTGCTATTTCTCTGATGAGATTTAAAATGAAAGCCATCAACGCATAGTCTAATATAATTTTGAAAAAGGTTAATTGTGTTAGCCTGTTTTCGGGTGTTAACGTTGGGAGTAATTCGAATATTCCAACAATAATAATACTTAATGCGACTAAAATTGATACAACAATATTACCAATTAAAAGCGTGCGTTTTAAATAGGTTGCATAGATATAAAGTAAGGCTGAAATAATTACGAAAAGCGAGAAAAAAGCATTTTTATCAACACTATTTGATAAATAATAACCAATACCAACACCAATTATATTTAGAATGATAAAAAGATTATAAGCTGTTTTTTCTGAAATACTATTACCGATAATTATCTTGTTGGGCTTGTTTACAAAATCGGTTTCAATATCATAAATGTCATTTATAATATTACCTGCTGCTGCAATACAAATAGTTGCTGTAATTAAAAGAGAAATACCTAAAGCATCTAAACCAAAGGTTACTCCAAAAGGTTCTAAAAAAGCATATTTAATAAGCAATTGCACAAGTGCAATCATTAGTAAGTTTTTCCAGCGAATGAGGTTTAAGAAGTTCAAAAAATAGTTGTTAAGTTATTATTTAATTTGAAGTATTGTCTACGTTAATCATACTTCGCATCAAAATTTCCATTCCATTTTCCTTGTACTTTCATTACTTGTTCAATTACATCACGAACAGCACCTTTACCGCCTTTTTTATGCGAAATATATTTAGAAATAGCTTTGATTTCTGGAACAGCATCTTGTGGACAACAGGGTAAACCTATTTGTTTCATGACAGGGAAATCAGGAATATCATCTCCCATATAAAGTACATTTTTTGGTTTAATGTTGGTTGCTTTTAAATAGTCATTCAACTGTTCGATTTTATTGTGAGCACCTAAATAAATATTTTTGATACCCAATCCTTCTAAGCGTAAACGAACGCCTTCGTTACTTCCTCCAGAAATAATACACATATTAAAACCGTTATTAATGGCTGTTTTTAACGCATACCCATCTTTTACATTCATTCTACGAAGCATATCACCATTGTTGTCAACCAAAACGCTGCCATCTGTAAGTACACCATCAACATCAAAAATAAAGGTTGTTATATATTCTAGGTATTCTTTATAACTTCTTTCTTCCATGTGTACGTTGTATTGATGCGGTTAGTAATTCGTAAATATCTTTATGATGCTGATTATCTAGCTGTTTTAAATGCTTTCTAATTGTTTTTTTGTCGTTACGTTTTGCGGGGCCAGTTTGGGCTTTATAAGGCGATAAGTCTTGAACCTTTTTTGCGGTTTCTAAAATAAGTGGCTTTAAAATATCGAATTCTGCACCTTGAGATTCTGTAATTTCATGTCCAATTCTATAGAGTTGATTAGTAAAATTGTTAACCACAACAGCCGCCAAATGTAATATTTTACGTTGGTCGCTATTTACACGATGTGTTTTACAACCTAGAGCAATTCCTAATTTTTTTAAAAGCTGATAATCTGGTTTATGAATGGTTTCTATGCAAATTGGAACAGTTGTAAAATCTAATTTGGCATCTTTAGAAAATGTTTGTAAAGGATAGAATACACCCCGTTTGTGTTTCATATCTATATCATAAATACCAACACTACCAGAAGTGTGTACAACCAATCTATCTTTAAAATGGAGTTGTTTCGTTAAATCGAAAACTGCATCATCGCTTACAGCTAAAATATAAACATCAGCATCAACAAGTTTCGATAAATCATCAATTATTTCAACTTGATTTTTGTGTTTGCTAATAGTATCTAATGTTCTATTATACCATTGGTTTATAGTAACATGTTCTGCATTATTAAAAGCCTTAAATAAATGTGAAGCAACATTTCCTGCGCCAAGTAAAACAACTGAAATCATATTGCTAAAATAGGTAAGAATTGTGATAAATAAAAGCACATTATTGTATCTTTGTTTACTATGGAAAAGCATGATATTAAAACCCGAGAAGATGTATTTTTATTAGTGTCTTCGTTTTATGTAAAGGTTAGAAAAGATGAAACTTTAGGACATTTTTTTAATGATGCCATTAAAGATTGGGATGCACATTTAGAGAACTTAACTACATTTTGGGAATCTAGTTTGTTTTTAAAAACAAGATATTTAGGAAACCCTTTAGAAGCACATGCTAAAGTTGATAAGGATAATAATAATTCGATTACCGAATTGCATTTTGGCATTTGGTTAAATCTTTGGTTTCAAACTATTGACGAACTTTTTGAAGGTGATTATGCTGAAAATGCAAAACGTCGCGCCAGAAAAATGGGCACATTTTTATACTTAAAAATCTTTGAAGCAAGACAAAATCAATCTTAACCGTTATTGTAAATGAAATAAAATGAAGTGTGACAATCTGTTACTTTTGTATTTTAATTTTAAAGATTACCACGTTGTTCAGATTACTATCTGAACTTCCTCGTAATGACAACATAATTACTTAAATTTGCACAACCTTAAAAAGGTGTTATTATGCTAGATAAACTTGCCAAAATTCTTTTTTCCACCCGTCTTACCGCCTTTCTATTTATTGCTTTTGCCGTTGCTATGGCAACAGGTACTTTTTTAGATGTAGGACAAGATACTTCGCCAACACCTTATACCAGGAATTTAATTTATAATGCGTGGTGGTTTGAAACTATTATGGTGTTTTTTGTAATTAATTTTTCAGGAAATATTTTTAGGTTCAGACTTTACAAAAAAGAAAAATGGGCAACATTAATACTTCATTTAGCATTCATTTTTATTTTATTAGGCGCATTTATTACTAGATATGTGAGTTTTGAAGGTATGATGGCCATTCGAGAAGGCGATACTGAAAATACTTTTCTATCAAGTAAAACATATATTACAACTTACATTGATGGCGATTATTTGATTGATGGAGTTGCACAACGTTTACCAGTTGAACGCGTAGTAGATTTTTCAAAACGATTAGATAATAAGTTTAAAATTGAAACAAAATATAATCAGCAACCCGTAACTATTGAGTTAGAAAAATTTATCACTGGAGCGGAAGAAGATATTATTCCAAACGAAAAAGGTGAAGCCTATTTAAAAGTTGTTGAAGCTGGAGGCAGCGGTCCACACAATCACTTTTTAAAAATAGGAGAAGTACAAAGTATTCACAGTATATTATTTGCATTAAATAAACCTACCGAAGGTGCTATAAATATAACATATACAGGCGATTCGCTTAATATTCAATCGCCTTTTGAAGGCGAATACATGACAATGGCTACAATGGCAAAAGGGAAACTAGTAAAAGATAGTTTACAGCCATTAATATTACGCTCACGATATATTATCGGGAATATGCAAATGGTATTTCCTAAACCAGTAGTAAAAGGCTTTTTTGATATTGTACAAAAATCTAAAATATTAAAAAATGATGAAGATGGAGTTGTTCTTAAAGTAACTACTAATGGCGAAACTAAAACCGTTGGATTGCTTGGTGGTAAAGGAACAAATAGTGCATTTAAACAAATTAAAGTTGGCGGATTAGATTTTGCTTTTAAATATGGTTCTAAAATTCTAGAGCTACCTTTTCAAATAAAGTTGAATGATTTTGAGGCAGAACGTTATCCAGGAACAGAACGAGGCTATTCAGCATATTCGAGCGAAGTCACTATTTTAGATGAGAATGAAGGTGATTACGATTACAAAATTTTCATGAATAATATTTTAGACCATGGTGGTTATCGTTTTTTTCAATCGGGTTTCGACCCTGACGAAAAAGGAACAATTCTATCTGTAAATCACGATTATTGGGGAACATTGTTAACCTATTTTGGGTATTTTATGTTGTTTTTTGGTATGCTATCTATTTTGTTTAGTAAGCATTCTCGTTTTGGCGATTTAAAAGCACGACTTAATAGGGTGAAATCAAAAAAGGCGAAACTACTTTCGGTTATATTGTTATGTTTTGGATTGAGTTCGTTTGCACAACAGCATTCTGAAAATGATGGTCACGACCATTCTAAACCAACAAAAGCTCAAATAGATTCTATTTTATCAGCTAACATAACTCCGAAACCGCATGCCGATGAGTTTGGACATTTAGTTATTCAAGATTTAAGTGGTAGAATGATGCCTGTAAATACGTATGCATCAGAAATGCTTCGTAAATTAAGTAAAAGTGATACTTATGAAGGTTTTGATGCTAACCAAATATTTCTATCTATACAAGAAAGTCCTGCGCTTTGGTATAACGTACCAGTTATTTATTTAAGACCAAAAGAAACAGATTCATTACGAGAAATTATAGGAGTAAATAAAGAAGATAAACATTTTGCTTTAATCGATTTTTTAAATGAAGATGGCACTTATAAATTAGAACCTTATTTAGATGATGTTTATAGTGTTAATGTTCCAAACGGGTATCAAAAAAAGATTAAAGAAACCGACCAAAGAGTTAGGTTAATGTTTAATACAATTGAAGGTGCATCATTAAAAATATACCCTATACCTAATGATGAAAATAACAAATGGATTTCTACTAACGATTATAGACACGGTAATTTTAAAATTGAAGATTCGCTTTATAGTAATTTTGTAAAAAATGGCTTCCGAGCATATTTGTATACGCTTAATAATGCAAAAGAAACAGGTGATTTTGCTGAAGCTTCAAAGCTTTTAGAGGCTTTCAAAAAAACGCAACATCAATACGGAACTGATGTAATGCTGAGTGATGATAAAGTGAAAACGGAGATTTTATACAACAAATACGATATTTTCAAAAAGCTATTTAGCTGGTATATGTATGCGGGTACTTTGCTGTTTGTTATATTAATTATTCAAATTTTTAAAGATAGAAGTAAAGCTATAAACGTAACCATTAGGGTATTCAAATGGATTATTTTAGGGGTATTTATTTTACACACAGCAGGCTTAATTACACGTTGGTATATATCGGGTCACGCCCCTTGGAGTGATGCCTACGAATCTATGATTTATGTGGCTTGGGCAACGATGTTATTCGGTTTAGTTTTCGGAAGGAAAAGTGATTTAACCATTGCATCTACAGCATTTGTAACATCTATGATTTTAATGATTGCACATTGGAATTGGATGGATCCAGCCATTGCAAACCTGCAGCCTGTATTAAATAGTTATTGGCTCATGATTCATGTAGCTGTAATTGTTGGTAGTTATGGTCCGTTTGCATTAGGTATGATATTAGGTGTTGTTGCTTTATTTCTTATGATTTTTACCAATGAAAAGAATAAAGAAAAAATGTATCTCAATATAAAAGAGCTAACTATAATTAACGAAATGTCTTTAACCGTTGGATTAGTTATGCTTACCATAGGGAACTTTTTAGGAGGTATGTGGGCAAACGAAAGTTGGGGACGTTATTGGGGTTGGGATCCAAAAGAAACTTGGGCACTTATTAGTATTATGGTGTATGCATTTGTAATTCATATGCGACTTATTCCTGGACTTCGTAGTCGTTGGTTTTTCAACTTAATGTCTATCGTAGCATTTGCAAGTATTTTAATGACTTATTTTGGAGTTAATTTTTACTTAGCAGGACTGCATAGTTATGCTAGTGGCGACCAAATAGTAAGTGTGAAGTTTATTGGTATTGCTTGTGCTATTGTTGTTGTTTTAGGCTTTTTCGCATACAGAGGTTATTCGAAGTATTATAAGAAATAGTTTTATGGCAAAAACAGGTCGAGAAAAAAATACAAAAAATAAAGGGAAGCATTCTAAGTTAATGGCTCAGAAAAAGAACAAGAAAAGGTCTGAGGTAGCTTTACGAAAAGAACGTTTAAAAGCGATTATACAAAAATCAAAAGAGCAAAAAGAATAGCATATTTAGAAGTTTCAAATTAATAGTGGTACTTTTATAGTATAATTCCTTCCTAAGAATTCATTAGCACTTTAGTATAACCTTTAAAAACTAAAACTATGCCATGGTATAATGACCTTAGACCCGTATCAGACGATGGGAAAATTGATTATTCACTTGTCTTTCCAAAATTAAAAAACACCGAACGTAAACGTATTATTAAGGATATTCTTGACTTAAGAATTGATCTTACAAACAAAGTCCCTGAAAAGAATAGCGACCGTAGTTTATTACTTGCCAGTTGGAATATTAAAGAATTTGGGCACTTAAAAGAACGTATTGCAGATTCGTATTTTTTTATTGCAGAAATTATAAATCGATTTGATATTGTTGCAGTTCAAGAAGTGAAATCTAAGTTAGACGACCTTTTTATTATCATGCGTCTTTTAGGGAAAAACTGGAGCTATATTATTACTGATATTACCGAAGGTGTTGATGGAAACAAAGAACGTTTTGCGTATGTTTTTGATACCAGAAAAGTAAAACCATCTGGACTTAGCGGAGAAATAGTGCTTTGGAATGATTTAACTAAAAATTCAATTGTTAAGCAGTTAAAACGCACGCCAGCAATTACAGGTTTTAAAGCTGGTTGGAAATCGTTTTCACTTATTAATGTGCATTTGCAACCTAAAAAAGAAGCTGATGATATTCGTAAAGAAGAAGTTAGATTACTTATGGAAGCCATTAAAGAAAAGCTTCATAAAAAACACTTTTGGAATGAAAATTTAATTTTATTAGGTGATACAAATTTATATAAAACGGATGATGGTATAGTCGATTTAATAAATAATGCAGATTTTGTTGAAGCTGATGGTTTAAATGATAAAGTAACAAATGTGAGTGAAACAGAGGTTTATGACCGTATTTTCTTGAATGTTAATCAAACATATTTTCATTTAGAAAAAGATGATAACGGAAAAGAAATAGGTGATGTTTATAAACCTTTTGATGCCGTTTATACCGAAGCTAAACGAAGTTTGTATCATGCATATATGCTACTTCATAAAGACGACCCAACAACCTTAGTTGACGATGCTGCTTTTAAATCATACTTCCATAGATATTGGAAACGGAATCAAATTTCTGACCATAATCTAGTTTGGATAGAGATTACAATCGATTCTACAGATGAATTTTTAACTAGTAAATTAAGCTAGATTTTAGTTTGAAAACAGCTTTTTAACCTTGTTATATGCAATGTCTTTAAAGTCTGATATAACTTTATTGGCAGTTGAATAGTCTTGATTTTTTGAATGAAAACTATCAAAGCCAACACAGAAAATATGGGCAGCATTAGCGGCTTTTATGCCATTTGTAGAATCTTCAATTACAAAGCATTTATTTCTTTCAAAACCTGAGGCTTTTGCTGCATTAATAAAAATTTCTGGATGAGGTTTAGATGCTTTTAAATCGGCGCCACTTAGTTTGGCAACAAAATATGGATTCAAATTAAAGCGTTCAAAAATTCTATTAATATTAGGCATTGATGCTGAAGATGCTAACACTAAAGTTAATCCGTTTTTGTGATAACCTTTTATTAAATCGAAAACGCCATCAATAAGTTTAAAACTCATATCGTTGTCAAACAAATATTTAAAGTGCTTTCGCTTTAAAGTTACTAATGTTTCAGGAGTTGCATCTAGTTTAAATTCGTCACATAAACGTCTACAAATTTTAAGCGTAGTTTGCCCAGTAAATGATTCGTATAGCTCGTTAGAAATTTTAATATTTACATCATCAAACATTTTATGATATGCTTTGTGATGTAAAGGTTCGCTATCTACAATCACACCATCCATATCAAAAATAACAGCTTTAAGCATATTTAATTTTTTTTGTGCTAAGATATAATAGAAGGCTTATAGAATGCAATTAAATATGTAATTTTGAATTTTAAATCTATAGCTATCAAAACAAATACAAATTTTCACTCAAAAAACAAGTATAAATTAGGATATGATTTAGATGCGTTGTGTAAAATACATTCAGATTTAATACCTTTTGTATTTGTAAATAAATACGAAACAAAAACCATTGATTTTGCAAAGCCAGAAGCCGTAAAAGCACTTAATACAGCTTTATTAATTAAGTATTATAATATTAAGTTTTGGGAATTTCCAGATAATAACTTATGCCCGCCAATTCCAGGACGTGTAGATTACATTCATCATATAGCTACTTTGCTGAAGAACTCTAAAATTAATGATAACATAAGTGTTTTAGATATTGGGGCAGGTGCAAGCTGCATTTATCCTATTTTAGGAAACTCTGAATATAATTGGAATTTTGTGGGAACTGATATTGATGAAAAATCTTTGCAATATGCTCAAAAAATTATTAATAAAAATGAATTAAGTAATTCTATTACTTTACGACTACAATCAGATAGCTCACAAATATTTAACGGTGTTTTAAATGAAACGGATGCGTTTTCAGTTTCAATATGCAATCCGCCATTTTACAAATCTGAAGAAGAAGCTTTAGAGTCAACAACTCGAAAATTAAAGGGTTTAAATAAGGCAGAAGGTAAGCCAGTTAGAAACTTTGCGGGAACACACAGCGAGCTATGCTATAAAGGCGGTGAAAAAGCCTTTATTCATAATTATTTATATGAAAGCTCTTTGTATAAAAATCAATGTATTTGGTTTACAACTTTGGTGTCTAAAAAAGATTTAGTAAAAGGTATGTATGTGTCTTTAAAAAAGTTAGGAGCTACCAATATAAAAACCATTAATATGGGACACGGCAACAAAACATCGCGTATTGTAGCGTGGACTTTTAAGTAATTAACGTCATTTCGAAGAGTTTTTCACGAC
>Ga0256845_1002421_pt1 | contig 13530 bp, 12 predicted proteins | sample RiftiametaG_FD_189101 | JGI IMG/M metagenome (GOLD analysis project Ga0256845, IMG submission 189101) | Tube worm associated microbial communities from hydrothermal vent at the East Pacific Rise, Pacific Ocean - Riftia | ecosystem: Host-associated > Annelida > Integument > Unclassified ... | reverse complement strand
GCTGGAGCGGATGAAGCCCATTGCCGAGATCGTTGGTGATAGCGTGGCGAGCTTCAACTTCCCGACGCCCGAAGAGCTTTCTCCGCCGATTATCCGCATGGAGAATGCCAGCGTGGGCTATGACGGGAAAACCATCCTGCGCGGGTTGGATCTGCGGATTGATCAAGATGACCGGATTGCATTGCTCGGGGCCAACGGGCAAGGAAAGTCTACCCTTTCCAAACTCATCGCTGGGCGGCTGGATATTATGGGCGGCAGCATGCACAGCTCCAACAAGCTGCGCATCGGGTATTTCGCCCAGCATCAGGTGGATGAGCTGCATCTTGATGAAACCCCGATTCAGCACGTTCACCGTGAGCGCCCCAAGGAAACCCCGGCGAAAATTCGCGGGCGGTTGGCAGCGGGTGGTCTCGGGGCTGAGGCGGTGGAAACCGTGGTGGCCAAGCTTTCTGGTGGGCAAAAGGCGCGGCTTTCAATGTTGCTGGCTACGATTGATGCGCCGCATCTGATCATCCTCGACGAGCCAACCAACCACCTAGACATTCAATCCCGCGAGGCGCTTGTGCAGGCGCTGACGGCCTATAACGGCGCGGTGATTTTGGTGAGCCACGATAGCTCGCTGGTGGAACTGGTCGCGGATCGGCTGTGGCTGGTGAAGGACGGGGCGGTAAAACCCTACCATGACGATATGGACGCTTATCGGCGGATGCTGCTTTCCGAGCGCGGCGGGGCCGTGAAAGACCCCGTTAAGAAAAAGCCCAAGCCCGCCAAGCAGGCCCCAAAGCCCAAGCCTGGTGCGGGGCTGCGGGCCGAGGTTGCCAAGTGCGAAATGCGGGTGAATAAGCTGGAAGAAATGCGTGATAACATCGACCGCCGCTTGGGCAATAAAGCGCTTTATGAGCGTGGCGACCATGAGGAGATCGAAAAGTGGACCAAGAAGCGCAAGGAGGTCATGAAAGGCCTTGAGCGCGCGGAAAGCCTGTGGATGAAGGCGTTGGAGCGGGTTGAGCGCGGCGCGTAGGGTGCGTGGTTTCCACGCACCGCTTGGCGTGGTGGCGGGCTAAAGCCCGCCCTACATGCGGGTCGCCGTTACCTGCATATTAAGCCTATCAACCGTCACTTCAAGCCGCCCCCATTCATAATCGCCCTCCAATGGAATGGCGGCATCGGTTGAGTTAAGAAACCGCGTTGGCACCGAAATTACAGGGCCAAGCGGGCTTTCTTGCACCTGTTGCGCAAAAAGCGGCATGGCGGCCAGCGCTGCGAAAAGGGCGGGTATTATCTTCATGGGAACCTCCAATAGTCCACTCTACATGCGGGTGGCCTTTACGTGGTTTGCAGCGCGGCCATACATAATGGCTAAACTTTTCATAAAAATCACCACAGTATTCTCCCTTGGCCCTCGCCCCGCATATCATTCAGCGGAAATGTGCAGCCACATCTTCGGTGCTCTGATTAAACGAAACCTCTAGCAGCACCTGCCGTGGCCCCTCTATGCTTGCATCATATATTTCAGCCGGAATGCTGAATATCAAGCCAATTGCAGGGTCATAGCTGGCCTGCAAGTCTTGGAGACTAAGCGCATAAAAACCACCCCAAGACCCAGAGATTTGCGTGCATTTACGCGCTTCCATCGGGAAATCATCCTGCGTTGGATAGAGAAAAGCCAAGTGAAAAGGCGCGGCCGCAGGGTCTTCATATGCGAGCACCACCAAGCGCACCGCCCCATTGGAAAAGCTGCGGGTGTTTTGGGCCCAAGGTTCAGCAACAGCATCAATCGGAAAGCCATTGTCAGGGCAAGGCGAAACCTCTTGCGCCAAAGCGGGGGAAATTGCCATGCAAAAGCCTGCCGCACATAATACTTTATAAAATACATTATCCATACTTGCATCATAGCGCCCATTTCCCCTAAATCAACATTTAGGAATTTGTCAAAAAGGGCCCCCATGGAGCTAGACCTCGCCATCACTGCCTTTGTATCACTTTTCGTGATCATAGACCCGATAGGGCTGGCCCCGCTTTTTGTGGCGGTCACCCAAGGCAACACAAAAGCCCAGCGGCGTGGCATTGCCATTCGCGCCTGCCTCACCGGCATCGCGATACTGGCAGTATTTGGCGTAGCCGGGGAAACCGTGCTTTCGGTCATCGGCATTGGCATGCCCGCCTTTCGAATTTCCGGCGGCTTACTTTTGTTCCTCACCGCCATTGAAATGCTGTTTGAAAAACGCACCCAACGCCGTGAAAACCAAGCCGAGCCTGCGCCGGACCCGTCTGTCTTCCCGCTCGCCATGCCGCTCATCGCTGGCCCCGGCGCGATGACAACCATGATTCTGCTCACCGGCCAACAAACTGACATTGCCGGACAGGCCATGGTGTTTGGCGTAATGGTGGCGGTAATCCTGTTGGTATTCACCATGTTTATGCTCAGCGGCGTACTAGAGCGCCTGCTCGGCCAAACCGGAATTAACCTCGTCAGCCGCCTGCTTGGCATGTTTTTGGCTGCCCTTTCGGTGCAATTTGTGATAGACGGAATCAAAGACATCGGGCTGGGGATATAAATGCGTAATTTGGACGGCGACGACCAAGCGGTTTTGGTTTATCTGATTTTGATTCTGCTCGTCGTGGGCGGGTCTATGGTTATTTCTAGCCGTGGGCAGCTTAACAAAACCCTGCAACAAGCCGCCATATGGGGGCTTATTTTTGTGGGGGCCGTGGGGGCCTATAGCCTGCGCGACCGGATAGAAGCCTCGCTCTACCCCGAACGCGCGATTATTTCTGAGCGTGGGACCGTGAGCTTCAACCGCGCCCGCGACGGGCATTTTTATGCGGAAATTGAGGTGAACGGCAAGAAGATTGAATTTGTGATAGATACCGGCGCGTCAGATATCGTGCTCTCGGAGCAAGATGCCGAAATCCTTGGCTACCCCGTGGCGGATCTGATATACTCTGGCCGCGCCAGCACCGCCAATGGCGTAGTGCCGATTGCCCGCATTACGCTTGATAGCATCACGCTTGGCCGTTTCACAGATCGCGGCATCCCCGCCACTGTAAATGGCGGCGAGCTGGCAACCTCGCTTCTGGGCATGCACTACCTTGAACGCTTTCGCAAGATCGAGATTGCGGGCTCACGGCTTACGCTTACGCGCTGACATATATCAAGGCGGGTGCTGCGGCGCGCTGCTATATTGTGGCCATAGGAAATCCTGAGGAGGACAGACCGATGACCATCAAAAACATTCTTGTTTCATTTAATGGCGGCGCCCCTGCGGTGAGCGCCCTGAACATGGCGATGATGCTGGCTGAGCGCCATAATGCCCACCTGACAGGTGTGCTGGCCCATGGCCTGCCCAACATGCTTTATGCTTATGGCGGCCACGTGCCACAAGCGGCAATGGACCAGCTAGAGGAAGCCGATAAGCAGCACCGAGACGAGGTGCGCGCCGGGTTTATGGCGCAAACTTCAGGTTTGCCCGCTGAGCGCATCCACTTTCTAGACGTTTACGGCGAGGCCGATGAAATGCTTATGGATATCGCGCTCGGCTATGATCTCGTGGTCATGGGGCCGCCGGAAAAAAGCCCGAATTTTCCGCATATGGAATGCCATGCGGACGTGGTGGCCCGCAATAGCGGCAAGCCTGTTCTGCTGGTGCCTATGGGCTATGATGTGGCGGGATTTAATGGTGATATCCTGTTGGCATGGGATGGCAAACGGGCGGCTTCTCGGGCGATGGCCGATGTGGTGCGGCTGTTTGATGATGGGGCGCGCATTACGGTGCTCAGCATTGGCGAAGACGAGGCCGCAGCTACCCGGGCGAAACCCGCGCTTACCCACTTGCAACGGCATGGATTTACCACAGAATTTGCCAGCAAAAAGACCCGAAAGATCGCCAAGGCCATTTTGGCGACGGCAAAAAACCAAGGGGTCGGGATTTTGGCAATGGGGGCTTACGAGCACGCCAAACTGGCGGAGGACCTATTTGGCGGTGTTACCAACACAGTGCTGAAAAAAACGAAAGTGCCGGTGCTGCTGTCCCATTAGCCACAGCACCAGTGGCCAGCGCGGCGTGCCTTTGCCTCGGGGAGGCTTGCAAAGTTTGTGCTTGCCGGAGGGTTGCCCACCTTCCCCCCCACTCGGCAAAGGCAGGTTTTTGCAAGCAAAAACGGTGGCCCTAACGGGCTATAGCCTCGGCTTCGCCTCGGCGGGGATGGGGGCAGATGCCGAGGCTTGCTTGATCGTTGGCTATGATACCGCGCTTCCGGCCGCATATTTCCGGCGCTAAAGCGCCGGACCGCGCCTCGCTGCGCTCGGTGGCGGCGCGTCTACCTATTGTTTGCTTGGCGAGATCACGCCCGCGCCGCGCTTCGAGGCCAACGCTTGAGGCGAGGAGGTAGCCGTAAGTATGGTGCCCCTCATGAGCCTCGGGCATGTGCCAAGGGTTGTTGGCAGCGCTGGTGAAGGGGGCGCTCGCAGCGCAGAGATCGTCGCGCCGCCACCGCGCCGTAGGCGCGGCACGGTCCGGCGCTTTAGCGCCGGAAGGCTTCGGTGTGGGGGTACATGAACGCTGATTGAGATAGTATAATGCGACTTGGTTTTATCGGGAACCTTACATCAAGAACCCTTCAAAGCATCGCCTTCACCGCACCAGCATCACCACAAGCGCAAGGGTTGCCGCGCGGCGCGGGCGCGATATTGCCAAGCAAAACAATGCTATACGCGCCGCCTACCGAGCCGAAGGCGAGGCCACGCCCAACTGTCGGCGTTTTGCGAAGCAAAATCGTCCGGCAGGCGGGAGAACCCCGTTGCGGCTAAGCGCCAGATTTGGCTTTTTGCACCCAGCTGCCGTTTTCTTGCGCCCAGTATATTGCTGGCAGGTCAGCCTTTGTTACCGCTTTCCAGTCTTCCCGCGCTTGCGCGACGGCGGCCTCGTCTGCACCGTTGAAAAACAGGGTGACGAGGTCAAAGCCCTGCATGCGCTCAGGCGTGGCCCGCGCGCCGTCAATCAGCATCAGCACCCCCGCATCATTTCGGTTTTCTTCCGTCACTGTCAACCAAATCGGCTGCCCCGCCCCCTGCCCTTCCAGCCCGTGGGGCAGGAAGCTGTCATCGGCAAAGGTCCACAGATGCGTGTCCAGAAACGCCAGCCGCGCGTCATTTCCGCCTTGCACCAGCACCCGCCAGCCGCGCTCTAACGACTTGGCGAGCAGGCCGGGCAGCGTATGCTCCAGCGGGCTTTGAGTGAGGTGGTAAAAGCGGACTTCCACAGCCTAGCCCTCGAAATTATCGGCAATCAAGCGGTTGAGCGCCTGCACGCCCCAGCCCGTGGCCCCCTTAGGGGCCAGCTCCGTTGGCCCAGGCGAGGCGACCCCCGCGATATCGAGGTGAATCCAAGGCGTCCCCTCTTTCACGAAACGCTGCAAGAATTGCGCGGCGGTAATCGAGCCCGCCATGCGGCCACCGGTGTTTTTCATATCGGCCATACGGGTGTCGATCAGCTTGTCATAGGCTTTGCCCAGCGGCATCCGCCATGCGCCCTCGCCCTCGGCCTCAGCGGCTTTCAGGAAGGCGGTGCACAGCGCATCATCATTGGAAAACACGCCAGCATTTTCATGGCCGAGTGCTACCAGAATGGCCCCTGTCAGGGTCGCGAGGTTGATCATGCCCTTCGGCGCAAAACGCTCCTGAGTATACCAGAGGATATCAGCTAGCACGAGGCGGCCCTCGGCGTCTGTGTTGATCACCTCAATGGTGTCGCCCTTCATCGAGGTCACTACATCGCCCGGGCGGGTGGCCTTGCCGTCCGGCATATTCTCCACCAGCCCGACCACGCCCACCACATTGGCCTTGGCCTTGCGCGCCGCCAGTGCCTGCATCACGCCGGAAACCACGCCTGCGCCGCCCATGTCCATCGTCATGTCTTCCATGCCTGCGGCGGGCTTAAGCGAAATCCCGCCCGTGTCAAACACCACGCCTTTGCCGACCAGCGCGAAGGGGGCTTCCTTGCCGCCGCCCTGCCACTGCATCACCACCACCTTTGAGGGGCTTTCGGAGCCAAAACCCACACAAAGCAGGCTGCCCATGCCGAGCTTTTCCAGTGCGGTCTCTTCCAGCACTTCCACCTTCACCCCGAGCTTTTTGAGCGCCACAAGGCGGTCGGCAAACTCTGTGGTGGTCAGCACATTTGCCGGCTCGTTCACAAGATCACGGGTGAAATGCACGCCCGCTGCCACGGCAGCCAGCGGCGCGAATTTCGCTTCTAGCGCGTCGGCCCCGTTGGCCATAACCGCCGCTTTGCCTGCCACTTCCTTTGGCTCGGATTTATGCCGATCAAAGCTATAGCTGCGCAAAACAAGGCCATTAAGCACCTCTTCGGCACGTGCTTGGGTGGCGAGCGCCAGCGTCACCGTGTCAGTTCCGGCAAACGTCGCGGCTGAAGCCCCCAGCTTTCGCGCCAGCGAAACGCTTGGGCTGCGCGGGGATTTAAGCACCAAGAGCGCCGAAGCTTCCATCCGGTCCGGCACGTTGATCACCACGCCTTTGCCCTCGGCCAGCTTCTCCCAAGCTTCACCCTCAGCAAGCCGCTTCAGCGCGCCACGCATAAGCGTATTGGCCTTGCGGGTCAGCGTGTTCATGCTGCCATCGGCCCCCATCACCACGGCTAGGTTTCCGGTGATGCCTGCCAGGGCATTGGCGTCGGTTTCGATAAAGGTGATGTCCATGATAGGCCTCGCTTTGGGTGAGAATCTGCTGGCCCTGACCCTAGCGCCTCCGGCCTCCCTTGACCAGTTCGGTGATAGCCAATAGGCAGGAGGCCAGATGCTAAACCGACTCAACAGATATTTCCTCGCCCAGCTCATCGGGCCGTTCGGGTTTTTCTCGCTCGTAATTGCGGGGATTCTGTGGCTAGCCCAAGCCTTACCGCTGATTGATAACGTGATCGAAAGCGGCCAGTCGGCGCTGGTTTTCCTTGAAATCACCTCCTACCTGATCCCGAGCGTGCTCATGGTTACCTTGCCCATTTCAGCGCTGGCGGCCTCACTTTATGCGCTCAACAAGCTTTACACTGAAAGCGAGTTGGTGGTGATGATGACAGCGGGGCTTTCCCCCATGGCTTTGGCGCGACCAGTGGCGCTTTTCGGCGGTATCGTCATGGTGCTTTTGGCGGTGGTCACGCTTTACCTTGTGCCCGCCTCGCAAACCCAGCTTTCGCAAAGGCTGGCGGATTTCCGGTCTGACTTTGCCAAAGCGCTGGTGAAGGAAGGGCAGTTTATTCATCCTGTAAGCGGGGTGACGCTGTTTATCAAAGACACCTCCAAAGCCGGAGAAATGGCGGGGCTTTTCCTGAGCGACAGGCGAGACGCAGCCAACCCGGTAATATATACCGCCCAAAAAGCCCTGCTTTTACAAGATGATAACGGCATCAGAATAGTGATGGTGGATGGCAATATCCAATACCTGCCCGAGGGCACATCCCAGCTTTCCACCGTGCATTTCGAGCAATTCGCCTATGATCTTGGCAGCCTACTTTCAGGGCCAGTTGAGCTAACCCGCACGCCTTTCCAGCGCTATTTGCCCGAGCTGTTATCGCCCACAGAGGCCATGACCAGAGGCGGGTTGTGGGACAAGGGCGACTTTTTGGCCGAGGCCAACCATAAGCTCGCCATGCCAATCAGCGCGCTGGTGCTGCCGCTGATCGCGCTCGGGGCTATTCTGGCGGGGGGCTTTCGGCGCGGGGGCTTTATGGGTCGGGTTATGGGCGCGGTGGCGCTAGGGCTGTTTGTGCAAGCAGGGCTTGGCATTACCAAATCTTTGGTGCAGTCCAACGCTGCGCTGTTTCCGATCATGTATCTACCGGCGCTCATCGGGTTGGCCATTGCGCTATACCTGCTCCGCCGCGCGGGGCAAGTGCGCCCAAGGCGGCGGGCATGAGGCTGGCACGTTATATATTGGTGCGGTTTTTGATGAACCTGCTCAAGGTGCAGCTGGCGTTTTTGCTGCTGGTTTTCGTCATTGACGGAGTCGAGCAAGCGCAAATGCTTTCGCCTTACAATGTAGGCGGGCTTGAGGTGCTGCACCTGATTTCCCTGCGAATGCCGCAGTTTTTGCTACAAGTGTTTCCGCTGGTGATCATGCTGGCTTCGCTCACCACATTTGTCGGGCTTTCCCGCAGCTCAGAGCTGGTGGTAATACGGGCCTCGGGGCAATCAGCGATTAAATTATTGATGGTGCCGGTTATGGCCACCCTGCTGATCGGCATATTGGTCACTGCCGTGCTTAATCCGCTGGTGGCTGCTAGCATCCGGCGCACCGATGCGCTGCTGGCGAAGTATAATGTGGGCGGGCAATCGCTGGTTTCACTAGGGTCAAAGGGGATTTGGCTGCGGCAAGGCGGCGCGCAGAGCCAGTTTGTTATTCAGGCCGACCGCGCTAGCTTTAACGGCTCGATTCTCTACAAATTCAACCTGTTTGAGTTCACGCTTGATGGTTCGCTCAGCCGCCGCATTCAGGGGGAAAGCGCGCGGTTGAATGAAGGTGAGTGGCTTATTCGCAGCGGCCATGAATGGCGGTTTGATTATAGCGGCGCGGATACGGCGAGCAGCAAGCGCGCGTTTGACGAGATGATGCTCGGCACGACCCTGACCAGCCAAGAAATTCTTGAGAAATTCGCCTCGCCGCAAGCGGTGCCCATTTGGGACCTGCCCGCCCTGATCAAACGTTTGGATGAAGCCGGATTTGCCTCACAGCGCCAACGGCTGTTTTTGCAGTCAGAGCTGGCGCGGCCCCTGCTTTTAGTGGCTATGGTGCTGATCGGCGCGGGGTTTTCCATGCGCCACGCCCGCTTTGGCCAAACCGGGCTGATGGTGCTAATCGCGGTGTTTTCCGCCTTTCTGCTCTATGCACTCAAATCCATATCAGAGGCCTTAGGGGCCGCATACGAGATTCCGATAGAGCTGGCAGCATGGGGGCCGCCCGTGGCCGGAATATTGCTGACCATGGGCTTGCTGCTGCACCTCGAAGACGGCTAATATGGTGCATTATTTCCGGAGCGCCCTGTGCCATTTTTAACCCGCCTTCTTGCCCTATGCCTTTTACTGCTGCCTCTCTTGGCGGGGCCAATGCGGGCGCAGGTTATTGGCTATTCTACCATGACAGCCGATAGCGTCTCTTATGATTCCCGCACGGGCGAGTTGCTCGCCTCCGGCCATGTCGTTGTTATCTATCAACAAACGCGGATGGAAGCTGATAGCATTCGCTATAACAGCCTTACGGGCCAAATCCAAGCCACCGGCCCGCTGCGCATAACCGACCCGAGCGGCGCGGTGTTTACCGCCTCCATGGCCTCACTCAGCACCGACCTAAGCGCGGGAATCATCCAGGAAGCACGCCTGCTGCTGGCCAACCGATTCCAAATTACAGCGGCAGAAATTCGCCGAAGCTCAAGCCGCTTTAATGTGCTTTACCGCACTGTTGGCTCCACCTGCACCGTGAGCGCCCAAAACCCCGTGCCAATCTGGCAAATCCGCTCGGAGCGGGTTATTCATGACACCGAAACCAAACGGCTTTATTTTGAAGGCGCCCGCTTTGAGGTCCTCGGCTTACCCATCGCCTATGTGCCAAACCTGCGCTTGCCAGACCCATCTGTCACCCGCGCCACGGGGCTACTTTACCCGCAAATTATTTCCTCAGAAATTTATGGCTATGGGCTAAAACTGCCGTATTACGTTACCTTCGGGGACCATGCCGACGCCACCTTCACCCCCTTCGCCACCACCAATGGTGCCTTCCTGCTAGAGGCCGAGTATCGGCGGCGTTATGTGAACGGGGCGCTGAATATCCACGGGGCCTTTGCCCTGCACGGCAGCGCGGGAGACACCGGCGATTCCTTCCTGAAATCAGATTTCACCTACACGCTGGCCAACAAGGCCCAGCTTTTCCTGGATCTCTCATTGGCCAGCGATGACGCTTTTATGCGCCGCTATGGCTATGATGACACTGACCGGCTGGTCAGCCAAGGCGGGGTGCGCCGCTATGCGGATAACCAGCTTTTTGAAGCCAGCGCGATCTTTTTCCAGAGCTTGCGGGATGATGAGGTGGATACCGAAGTCCCCTTCGCCCTGCCCCGCGTTGATTATCGCCGCACATGGGAAGAGGATCTGACGGGCGGGCGCATTGGCATAAATGCCTCCACCGTTGGCCTGTTTCGCATAACGGGCCGCGATGTGGCCCGCTTCAGCGCGGCGGTTGACTGGCGCAAAGATTGGGCCGCGCCGCTGGGCATTCGCGCCACCACATTCGCCGAGGTGCAAGGCGATGTTTACCGCGTGTGGGATGATGTGGGCTTTGGCAATGCGCCGCTGTTCCGGCTCACGCCGTCGGTTGGTGCTGATATCAGCCTGCCGCTGGCGCAATCCACCAAAAGCGGGGCGCTTATGGTGCTCTCGCCCGTGGTGCAGTTTATTTATACGCCCGAATTGGCGTTTAATGATGCAGTACCAAATGAAGATAGTTTGCAGGTGGAGTTTGACGAAACCAACCTGTTTGGCCTCAGCCGCTTTCCGGGGGAAGACCAGATAGAAACCGGATTTCGTGCCAATGTCGGCGTGAGTTTCCGCCGCTATGATGCCGAGGGCTGGACCCTCGGGCTTGATATCGGGCAGGTGTTTCGCGCCAGCCCTAGCACCCAGTTTTCTACGGGCTCGGGGCTGGCGGGGCTGCGCTCTGATATTCTGGCTGCCGTCAGCTTTGAGCTGCCGCCAAAGCTGCGGCTGATCAGCCGTTTGCTGGTCGCCCCCGGCGTCGGCATTCGCCGCGCCGAAACCGAAATCGCCTTCAACAGAAATCGGCTCAATCTGGAGGCCACATTTGTATTTCTCGCCGCTGACGTGGTGGCTGATTCGCCAATAGACCGCTCGGAAGCCAATATTGGTGTCGGCTATCAAATATCAAATTACTGGTCGACCTCAGCCACACTCCGGCGCGATTTGCGGGCAGATGAGAACATTTTCGGGGAAATTGGGCTGATCTATGCCAATGAATGCGTTGAAGTGGCGGTTTCCCTCTCGCGCCGCTTCACAACATCGAATAATGTTCCCCCCGATACGAATTTTGATGTATCAGTTAAATTGGCCGGATTCGGCGGCGGGTCAACACGCTACGAGCGAGCAGGCACATGTATGCAAGTGCAGTGATAAGGGGCAAGGGTATGGTTTTGCTGGGTAAACGTTTATTGCTTCTCGGGGCGCTTATCATTGGGCTGGCAGGGCACAGCATGGCAGGGGGCGCGTTTTCAATCGCTTACCGCGTGAATGAAGCCGTGATCACCAATTACGATATTGACCAGCGCGTGAAGCTGCTGCGCACGCTCGGGGCCAATGGCCCTAATATGCGCCAACAAGCCATTGATGCGCTGATAGACGACCGGCTCAAGCAAGAGGTCGCCACCGGTTTTGGGGCCACGCTGGACCGCGCTTCGCTTGACCAAGCCATCCAAACCTATGCCGAGCAGCGCAATCTTTCATCGCAAGGGTTGTTTGCAAAGCTTCGGCGCGCGGGCGTGCAGCCTGAAAGCTTTGAGGAATTCCTGTCGATCTCGGTGATTTGGCGCAACATCCTGCGCTCGCGCTTTGGCGCGCAGGCTAATCCTTCTGAGATAGAGCTGAACGCGCAGCTCAATACCTTTGCCATTTCCAGCGCCAGCACCTTGCAGCTTGGCGAAATTGTGCTGCCCTATCTGGAGCGCGGCCAAGATGCCACCGTGGCGCTGGCCACAAGCCTTGTTGGGCAGCTACGCAATGGCGGCAATTTTTCCAAGCTGGCGAAAGAGTATTCGCGCTCGGCCACCGCTGCGCACGGCGGGCTTATCGGCTGGGTCGCGCCTAACCGCCTGCCAGCGCAAATTAGCGCGGCTATTCGCGGGCTGAGCCGCGGTGGCGTGGCAGACCCGATCTACATTCCTTCCGGCATTGTGATTATAAAAGTGCTGGATGCCCGCACGGTGACCCAACAAATCGAAGTGCCCGTGAGCGTGAACATTACCTATGCAACGCTGGTCATTCCCTATGCCGAGGGTGGCGCGCGCGAAGCACGGCGCTTGGCCAACCGCACGCGGCGCGGGCTGGATGGCTGCCGAGGGCTTCAGGCGCGCGCGGCTGATTTTGGCGAAGGTAGCGGTGTTGTCGGCCCAGTTTCTCTCAACGCGGTAGATGCCGATATTGGCCTCGCCTTAGCACGGTTGGACCCACGCGAAAGCACGGTTATGCAAAGCCCTAACGCCATGCGCGTGGTGGTGCTGTGCGATCGGGTGTCAGAAATGAGCCCCCAAGGGCGGGATGTTTTGCGTGGCCAACTGGCGGCGCGCAATTTCAATGCGCTGTCCGAGGGCTACCTGTTGGAGCTGCGCCGCAGCTCGATCATTGAGCGCAAATGAGCCTTGAAAACCTGCCCCCGCTGCGGGATGTGATCGCCACCCACGGGCTGGCGGCGCGCAAATCGCTGGGGCAAAACTTTTTGCTCGATCTTAACCTGACCGGAAAAATCGCCCGCCAAGCGGGGGATTTAAGCGGAGTGGACGTGCTGGAAATTGGGCCCGGACCCGGCGGACTGACGCGGGCCTTGCTTGCTGAGGGTGCGCGCAAAGTGGTGGCGGTCGAGACCGACCCGCGCTGCCTGCCAGCGCTTGCCGAAATTAATGAAGCCTCGGGCGGGCGGCTGGAAGTGCTCAGCGGTGATGCGCTTAAGCTTAACCCGCTGCCCCACCTGACCGGCCCCGTAAAGGTGGTCGCCAACCTGCCCTATAATGTGGGCACCGAGCTGTTGGTGCGCTGGCTCACCCCCAGCACATGGCCGCCGTTTTGGCAGAGCCTGACGCTGATGTTCCAGCGCGAAGTGGCCGAGCGCATTGTGGCCCAGCCCGGCAGCAAAGCCTATGGCCGCCTCGCGGTGCTCTCGCAATTCCGAACGGAGCCGCGCATTTGTTTTGAGCTTCCCCCGCAAGCCTTCAGCCCGCCGCCCAAGGTTAATTCTGCCGTGGTGCACATAAAAGCCCTGCCCGCCCCGCGCTTTGCCGCTGAGCAAAAGCTGCTTTCTGAGGTGGTGGCGCGCGCCTTTAACCAACGCCGCAAAATGCTGCGCGCCAGCCTTAAGGGGCTGGTGCCAGAGGTGCAAACGGTGCTGGAAAGTGCTGGCATAGACCCACAACGGCGGGCCGAAACCTTAAGCCTTGAGGAATTTTGCAAGCTGAGTGAAGTTGTGCGTGCGGCGCGAAAAAGCTAACGCAGCTCCGGCGTCGCGCCACCTCTGCGGCGCGGGCTGTGCAAGCACAGACGGTGCTTTAGTCAGCCACCTGCGATGGTGCCTCTTCGCTGGTCACCGCTGGTTTGCGGGTCCGAGGGCGCGATTTGCGCTTAGGGGCTGGCTTGTTTTCAAGGGTTTCCACGAGCTGCGCGGGGGCCATTTCGGGCTGTGGCGCTTCGGCTGGGTCAGCCTCTGGCTTGGCATGTTGCTGCTGTTGTGCGCGCTGCTCGTTGCGCTGG
>Ga0256845_1002420_pt1 | contig 13531 bp, 11 predicted proteins | sample RiftiametaG_FD_189101 | JGI IMG/M metagenome (GOLD analysis project Ga0256845, IMG submission 189101) | Tube worm associated microbial communities from hydrothermal vent at the East Pacific Rise, Pacific Ocean - Riftia | ecosystem: Host-associated > Annelida > Integument > Unclassified ... | reverse complement strand
CTTTTCAGGAGCAGGTGGCTCGTGTACTCTATACAGTCCCGGCAGGGATTTTTCTGTAAAAAGAGAGGCTGCGGCTTCATTGGCGGCAATCATGAATTCTTCGATCATAAAATGAGCAAAATTTCTTTCTGCTTTTTTGATTGATTTGACAACTCCTGTTTGATTTACAGTTATTTCCGCTTCTGACAGGTTGAAATCGATTGACCCGTGTTGTTTTCGTTTTTCCCGCAGGGCCGTTGCTAATTCCTGTGACCATTTCAGTGGTGTAAGAAAAGGTTTGTGTTGACGACGGATTTCTGGATTTTTGTCTATGAGGATCTGTCGTACGGTAGTGTAAGTAAAACGGTGTTTGCTGCAGATGATAGATCGTGTAAATCGCTTTTTTAACACTGTTCCAGCGCGATCAAAATCGAGGATGACTGTCAGGGTGAAACGATCCTGGTTTGGTACGAGGCTGCAGAGATCATTTGATAGTTTTTCCGGTAGCATGGGGATGACTTTGCCTGGAAAGTAGACGGAAGTTCCTCTGGCATAGGCTTCTTTGTCAATTGCTGAGCCCGGGCGGACAAAAGAGCTGACATCGGCTATGGAGACAAAAAGACGATACCCCTTAGCTGTTTTCTGGACGGAAATGGCATCGTCAAAATCTTTTGCTGTTTCTCCGTCTATGGTTATATGATCGATGTTACGGAGATCTTCCCTGGTTTTGTCTGGTTCGAAGGTCGTCTGTAATGTTTTAGTTTCTCTGTTTACAGTCTCATTAAACGTGTGCGGTAGGTTGAATTTTTCAATAACAACCCGCATCTGGGTGTTGATATTGTCTGGTGAGCCGAGAATTTCCACTAAAGTACCCTGAAGCACTTGAGTGGGTTTGTCTTCTCTTATATAGCGTGCAATGACGATATCGCCGGAGTTGGGCTGCAGGGTACGTGATACGGGAACATCAATGCTGAATGGGAATCCAGGATCTTCGGGATAAACTCTGCCTCCCCGTTTCTTTTTTTCATACGTTCCGACAATGGTATCTGAACCAGGAGAAAGCACCTGAATAATTGAGGCTTCCGGGCGATCATCCCGCCTGGTTCGTAATACGCGAATCAGTACGGTATCACCGTGGTGGGCAGAGGCCATCCTGGAGGGAGCAATAAATGGATCTCGCTTGGGAACCTGAGCAGAACTAATGGCTTCTGTTTGGCTGATAAAGCCAAATCCTCTCGGGTGCCGAGTGAGGATACCTTTGAAGAGTGGTGCGTTTTTATTGAGTGTGATCTTTCGTTTTTTGTTTTGAACAATGAGTTTTTGTTCAATGAGTTTTTTGACCGTTTTTTTGAGCTGTTTTGCGGTAATGTTTTTTTGTGTCAGCAGGTCATTGATTTTGTCTAAAGATAGGGTATGGTCTGAATGATATAGCAGGGAAAGTATTGCGTCTCCTGTGCTGTTCTCTGTGAAAGAAGTTTTATCTTTTGGTTGTGTTGATTGTGCACTGTGGTGCTTGTGTTTGTAAAAAGCTTTTCTTTTTTTGGACATTGTTTCTTTTTTTGTTTTCTCCAGTGTGTGAGTTTTGTTAAACTGGTAAATGTTGTATGTTGCCTGTTATTGTACTGTAAACTCGGCAATGTGGTAGTTAAATTTTTCTTTAAAGCACCCTCTATTTTTTTTGGAAGAGTATGCGTCATATTTCATTTGATATTGAACTGTATCGCGATCAGATGCGTCCTCTGATTTCCGGAAAACAGGGTGAAGAAGTTTTCTGGGAAGCTGTTGATTTTGCAGTGGAAGCTCATAGTGATCAGTGGCGTAGGTCAGGTGATGCATATATTCTGCACCCGTGTTCTGTTGCAAAAATAATGGCAGAAGAGATGGATATCACTCATCCTGAAATTCTCGCAGCAGCTCTCCTGCATGACACCGTTGAAGACGTTGAAGAAGTGACGGCGGAACTGGTCGGCGACAAGTTTGGTGCTTACGTTCAGGCCATCGTCGAGGGGTGCACTAAAGTAACACATATATCAGGAGATAAACAGACCAATTCCAAAAATACCCATAGAAAGATATTTACCGGAGCCGCCCTGCGACCTGAAGTGATGCTGGTAAAACTGGCTGATCGGTTGCACAATCTTCGGACCCTACGGGCAATGCCGAAAAGTAAACGGCAACGTATTGCTGATGAGACAGTAGACATTTATGCGCCGTTGGCAACTGTTTTTGGTTTATTTAATTTAAAACGGGAAATGTACAACCTGGCTCTCCTCTATAAATACCCGAAACAAGGAGCAAAACTCAATAACCATATTCGACAGATGCAGCGCTCTCAACTGGCACATGCGATAGTCAACGAGGTGAGAAAGAATGCGGATCGAAATGGTATTGACTGTCGGGTTACCGTGCGCACAAAAAAATTATGGGCCTATTACGATCTGGTGAACCGGATACTTGTTAAACGGATTGATACTCCCATGGAGATACTCATTGTCGTTGATAAAGCCCAATCTTGTTATTCTGCGCTTGGTATCGTTAATCAGACGTTTAAACCCATTCCCCGAACCATGCGCGATTTTATTGCAAATCCCAAACCCACTGGTTACCAGGGATTACATGCCAGAGCGATTATCCAAGGGCAGAAATTTTTGTTTAAAATTCGTACGGGACAGATGGAAAGGCAGGCCCAGAGAGGTCTTTTTAAAGACTGGAATTCAAAGGGTGGAAAACAGTGGAAACTGATTCGGGAAATACAGGAAATGTTCGATGTTTTTGGCTCGGAAGATTCGGTTTCTTATCGTGATGTTATTGCTGCCAGTGGCAGGAAAGAAATCTATATCTACACACCCCAGGGTGATCTGATCTGTCTGCCCATAAATTCCATTGTTTTGGATTTTGCTTTTCGGGTGCATACCGAAATAGGGCAAACCTGTGTAGGTGCCATGATTCGTAATAAACGAGTATCAGCTGAACATGTTTTGCAGGATGGTGATATGGTCAGGATTATTCGTGCAGAGCAGCCGATTCGTTTCGAGCAGAGTATGCAAACGTTGTGCAAAACACCACGGGCTAGAGGCGAATTGGCAAAAGGTTTTAATATAAGAAGGAAAAAGGTAACACGGGAGGTCGGATGTTCCGTTTTACGTCAAGAGCTGCTTCGGTATGGAATTCCCTTTGATGTGCTCGAATATGATGATCTACCAGAACTGCTGGAACATTTGAGTATGCCAACCTTGGATGAACTGTATGTTAGTCTCGGGGAAGGGAAATCGCGATTGAGAGATGTTATTGAAAGCATTAAAAATATTTTATACGGAGGAGTATCACCTTTGGTTACTCCAACCGGAGCTTTTAATAAGATAGAGCTTACCACTCTTGATCCGGTTTCTGTCAAGCTTTCGTCTTGTTGTAAACCTAATCCCGCTGCCAAAGATAACTGTGCTCTGCTTACTCCTAAAGGATTGTCCGTTCATCACAAAAATTGTCACCGTTTCAAGGATCTTCGTTTTCAACGGGAAGATGCAGTTAATATCACCTGGCAAACCAGGAAAACCAGGGTGAGAACCAAACAGATACTTCACATATTAAGAGCAACCAGACTTGGTATTATGCAGGCAACGGGTATAGCTCCACAGGATATGAAAATGGAAAGTCTCGAGGTACTTTCAAGATTTCCAGCTCAGGATCCTGCCTGGGAGCTGACGTTTAACGTTCTTAATCTGTATGCATTGCAGAAGGTATTGAAGCATTTCGATAAATCTAATATTCCCTATGAATTCTATTTGGAATGTTGATGGAATAGCCAAAAAACCCTGATCTCCTTGTTGCATCCTCGAATGCCCTACGCTGCTTTTAAGAAGCAGCATCTGTTTTTTTATTTTTTTCTTCCCTGCTGTAATTTGCCAGAACTTTTCCAAGCATTGCTGGCAGGTCATTGGGTTGTCTTGAGCTGCGATGTAACTGCCGCAATGTTTTTTCGAGTGTAAGCTGTTCTCCCATAAAAATATGCCGTAAAATCAGAGAAATAAGCCTTGTGATGGTGGTAAGATTTGAGATCCGGGACTGAAGGTGCTGGTCTCGGTCAAAAGCTGTTGATGCAAAGATTTCGACCGGGTTGTTCCTGAGTTCGCTGACGGAGACATACCATGTGTTTCTTTCTCTGTCCGTTGTTCGGTAACGGACAGCGTTCAGAACTTCCGGCAGTTCCTGCTCTGTCTGTACTGCATGTGTGGGATGATGCGGAGAAAGATGAGCGACTTTACTGAGCTGTTGAATGCAATCAGGATCGCTTTCCATTAATTTTACGATGTTGCGACATGTTGTACAGAGCTGCACCTTGTTAAATGGGCTCAGTTTCTTTTTTTTACCGCATGTTGCACAGTGTTTAGGTTCTGTTTGTGTTTTCATTTGTCCAAAATGGTTGTGGTGTGATGTGTTTGATATGTATCGCAAGATGTCTTTGAAAATCCTGACCGCTTATTTCTCTTGCTCCAAAACGTAATAAATGATTGGTGGTCATTTGGCAATCAATGAGTTCGAATTTGTTGTTTTTCAGGAAATCAACAAGGGCTACAAAGGCAAATTGTGAGCCGCAACTGATTTTAGAAAACATGGATTCGCCAAAAAAGACCTTATCTATCGCTACACCGTAAAGCCCTCCGACGAGGGTATCATTTTGCCAGCATTCAACAGAGTGGGCAAATCCCAGTTGGTGCAGTCTGGAATATGCTTCTTGCATTGCAGTGCCAATCCAGGTTCCTTCTCCTTTTTTTATTCTCACTTCTGCACATTCACGGATAATACCCGAAAAAGCGCGATCGCGGGTAATGTGCACACTGCTTGTTCGGATATATCGTGCAAGCCTTTTGGGGACTCTGAATTCGTTTGGAAAAATGACAAGACGGGGAGAGGTGAACCACCAGAGGAGAGGATCATCTTTGGAAAACCAGGGGAAAATGCCATGGGAGTAGGCATGAAGAAGCCTCTCTGGGCTCAGGTCTCCTCCAATTGCAAGAAGGCCGTTGTCTTCTGCAAGGCTTGGGTGGGGAAACTGGATATGGTCATTGAGTTGGAATACTGGCATGACCCTTATATATCGTTTAACCTGCTCCTTGCCCATAAATTTTTCTGTATCAATAGGAAAAAGCTGATACTATTTTTTTTTCTCCCCGGGTATAGTAATATTACTTGGATCTTGCAATTAGCAAGTTTACCGGAGATGCAAGACATTTATATGAGAAAAACTGTTTATTAGAACTGTGAACGAATGTAATTTGCCACCTGTAATCAATTTATTGATTTAACATCATAAACACATTTTTTCTCATATCATGTGCGCAAAATTCAGGTATTATTCTGTTTTAATGTAGTTTTATTCCGAAAAAGAATTACTCAATATGTGATCTGAAAATTATGACGGAAATGGTTAATAATCCAGAAAAACACAACATGGCACCTTTTCAGGAAGAAAGTAGTCTTGAGAATTTTTTCGCTGGAACGCAGCGAGGTGAGCTGTTGTCTCAAATAAAAGAGGCTGTAGTTGACGGAGTCCCTCTTCTCGTTCTCACTGGAGAAGAAGGAAGTGGGAAAACGATGTTGTGCCGGATGTTGGAACAAGATGGGCCGACAGATTTCATAACAGTTTTTTTCCCTCGTACGGTTGAGTCTTTTGATGATGTTGTGCGAATAGTCGCTATGCGCCTTGGTGTGAAGTTGTCTGCGGTGCCAAAAGATAAAGGTGCTGGTGGAGCTCTTGAGAGTATCATTACGACTTTGAAAAGTGAGCAGAAAAAATTGCTTGTCGTTTTTGATGAAGCCGAAAATATTTATCTGGCCACATTGGAACGTATTCGAAAAATGGTGGATCAGGTAACCGAAGCTGGTGCTCGGGTTCATATCCTGTTTTCCGGTCGAAATTCTTTTCTTGAAAATTGTGAACAGTTGACTATTTGTGATTTTCAAAATACTGACGAGTTGCATTTTGAGCTACAGCCATTGAGTGTTGATGAGACATCCGACTATTTAGCCGGTTGTTCACACTTTTTTGGGGATTTCGATAAAGATGAGTTGTTTGATCGTAAAACCATAAAAGACATTTATGAGGTTGCGAAGGGCAATTTCAGGGTGACTAATATCCTGGCTGAAGAGTCTTTGAAAACGCGTGGTGAAGGCACATCTTTTATGGTGTTGCTTGATAGTGTTAAGGGAGAAGTCAAAACTGCAGAAGATGCAAAAGAGAATGGTTCGTTTTTTCAGAATATCGATCGTCTTTCACCATATTTCCCTTGGATAGGCGGCGGTCTGTTATGTATTGTTGTTCTCTTTTTTCTAGTTATGCCGGAAAAGAATCAGGTGCCATCAGATGGGCAGGTGAAACCGTATGTGTCAGTAACTCTTGAGGAAAAGACTCCTGAGGAAAAAGTAGTTGTTGCTGAGCCTACACCTGCAGAGGCAGCAGCTGTCAAAGAGGATGTGGATGGTGTAAAAGAGATTGCCAGCTCTGATAGAGATACGGTTGTTCCTGCAGCAAAAGTAGTGCAACCCCAAGAAGCTGTTGTTGTAACTGCAGTGGTGGACACTGGTGATTTGCCCAAACAAAAAGCACAGGATGGTGTAGAGAAGAAAGGAGGGAGCGTAGAAAATGATGGCGTTGTAGGCGTGGCGCAATCGGAACCATCAGTTGAGATTGTTCTGGAACAAGAACCTGTTCCTGTTGTTGAAAAACCTGTTGTCATTCTGCGCCCGATTCGGCCGATTAAACGAAGAGTTCGCCTTTCCAGAAACGCCGGAAAAGGAAAAATTCATGTTCAGCCGCCTACAGAGGTACAGAACGTTGGTGGTTCAGGTAGTAAACTCACCGTCGATCAGTTGTTTCAAAATCGTGTTCTGGCAGGAGCTGTGTGGGAAGGAGGGAACAAAAACCATAAATTCACTGTTCAACTCATGGTTCTTACTGCAGAAGATGCGGAGATGAATTTCAAAAGAATGTTATCTCAGGACGATTATCGCAGGCAAGCAAAGCATTTTTATATTTTTAAGAAAAATGGTGCTCCAGAAATACTCTTTGTTTTTTACGGTGAATATAACACCATTGCCGAAGCAAGAAAGGCAAGAAACACAATTGCTCCATTTCTTCGGGTACACAAACCCTATGCAATATCTATCAAAGGGGCGATAGCTAAAGTAAGAAAATAATTTCTGGTGGTCTGTGTGTCTGGGTTAAAATGTATAGTTGAATTTGCAAAATGCTCTGTCGTTTTTACCCACATTTTCCATAAGATAGTTGTCGCCGCTCTGAATAAAAATATATCCGGCTGAAATTGCGAGCATATCGCTGATTTTATATTTGAGAGAGACGTTCTGTGCTGCGCCCTGGGAAAAGGTTATTCCCCCGGCGTAGGAAATCAGAATGAATTCAAAGTTATCATTCTGAAAAGATTTTGCAATTCTGGTGGCCCAGATGAGTGCGTCTTTGTGGGGTGTGTCGTATTTATCGGTTACGTCAGAATCGAGTTGAAAAAGATGGCGATTGACAATTTCCAGCGACAGGCGTGTGTTAGCAAAGCCTGTGTAATCAGTTCCGAAAAGCGTATCAAGACGGGTTTTTGTCTGTCCCGGCAGCGAGTAGTATTGCAGGCCGTTTATTAGGGCAGCTTCTATTTTGAAGAGCCAGTTATGTACTGTTTTTTCTGTAGCCCCTCCAACCATCGTTAATCTTGAATATTTGCGCTCCTTCATCTCGGTAGTCAGGCCTATCAGTTCAAATTCCTTTAGAAATGATCCATAGTACAGTCCGACATCGATTCCCTGATAACTGCGTTCTGCCGATATTCCCCAACTGCTGTTATGCAGAGTATTGCTTTTGGATTCGTATGGTGGGGCCTGGAAGTTGTAGGGGTAAAAATCACTGCCGAAAACCGGTTCCTTGTTGTTGCGTAGTTCGTGGGTAACAATGGTGGACATCTGCCAGGGGGCAAAATAGGAATCAAGCTGTGTCATCCATAAAGGAAGGCGCTTGAATTCAATATCGTCCAATCCTCTTTCACGATTATCAATGGGGTTAAACAGGTCAACTACTCTGAAAAAATCAGATTTTCCCCATACCGCAACCTGGCGACCTGCGGATATGTCAAAATGTGTTGAAAGTCTTTTTCTAATGTACGTTTCACCGAGTTCTATTTCGTTTTCATAATTTTCTATCATTACCGGAGGGTAGTGATTATATCCTTGCATTGTGTATGCAAAATCGTAAAATGCCCAGCCGCTTATCTTTGCAAATAATGATGTGGAAAATTTTGTTTCAAGAGCCAGGTTTAAGCGTGGTTTGCAGCTTATGAGCCCGTGGACGGGATAACCCGCTGCAGTTGTATGTTGAAATGGCGCATAGGAAATAAGGTGGGAGAATCCGCCTGAAAGAGTTGTATTGGGGAAGTCGTCAATCTTCTCGTGCTCTGGTCGAGGCTCAGGCGTGTCGGGAATGTTCGAAACAGTAGGTGTCTTTTCAGTGCCGAAGGCCTGGAGTATTTCGTCAAGGTCAAGTTCTGTCTGGTTTTCCTGATACTGAGCAAATCCGGATTGCGTAAAGAGGGTGAGAGAAAAAACTGCAATACAAAAAAGAGTGGCTAAAATGGGACGGCGGTGCATCATATGCCCTGTTCTAGTCGTCGCTTGGTGAATAGTTCATCGTCTATAGGTTGGTTAATCGTAATGCTCTCAGTAATTATCAGAGTTTGATGTATCGTTTTACCATTTTCAACTGTTTTTGCGTGGACTTCCAAAGGCACCCAAATGTTATTTTGCTGTTCGAGTTTCGTAACTTCATTGTAGCGCAATGTTTTTTTATTATTGAGCCAATGGACAGCTCGTATGACAACGAAGTTATCTTGTCGCACTATAAGCAGGGATTTGCTGTATCCATAACGTGAAACTGTCTCGCTGTCCTTTGGTATTGCTTCAATAATCCAGCATGGGTGCTGGCCAGTGTGCTGTTCTTTGAGGAGTCGGTAGGAAAAACTGTCAATGGCTTTTTCCGTCAGGTCTCCGTAGGAAAAGTCCGACCCCATAAAAGAGCCACTTCTGTTGCCTGCTGAAATTCGTTTGGTTTTATGCAATGCTGGAAGATATATCCACTGATCATCCTCCTGATTGCTTGAAGAATAATCGTAAGTGAGTAAAGCGGTGCCTTTTACATTTGCTGGTGAAAGGAAAAAGATAATTTTTTTTGTTCGTTCTTTTTCATTTTTGGCAAATGTTTTCATTTTTCGTATGCGCTGATGCCCATCTCTGCCAATGAGAATCATTTTTATTGTGCTGACAGTCGTTTCACCCTGTTCTTTTGCGTCAACTCGCTGCATTACCTCTAGTCCTGTAAGTTGCTGGCTGAGGCATGTATGTGAAAAAGTGAAAACAAGGGAAAGAAAAACGATACAACAAATGGAAGAGGGAGAAAGTAAAAAAGCCCATCTTTTCTTTCTTGAAGGTACAAGATTGTATATACGACAGGCTTTAACAGACATGAGATGTATGTTTTTGCAAAGGAAACAATATGTTGGTGGAGCTAGTCTCTACCGATAAGAGACGTTAATTATATGAATACACAGCACAATAAAAATGTTCTATTTTCAGATACCGTTATTTATACCGTATTGCGTTAAGTACTGTACAGAAGAAAATTTCTAATATTTTTCACGCACAATGTCAATACTTCGTATCAAAAACAGTTATCTATAGAAAAGCAATAATCCAGTAAACAGTAAAGAATAAAGAAATCCGCTCAAAGGTCATAAGGTCACAAAAGTCATTTCATTGACACAATCGTATGTAATTAAACGAAAATTACGAATGACCAATGGTCATGTTATTTTTTGTAAGGTTATACCTATTTGCCCAAAGGTCACAAAAATCCGTTAATATTGACAATGAATTTTATTCGAAGAGCTATGCTCATTTATTTGTATCAATTATATTTATAGTTTATGGTGAAAGTGTAAAGAGATTAGTTGAGAATTGCAGATTCCAAAATTCCAACCGAACTAGTGTCTGTCCAGAAAGGAGCATTTTTGTTCTGAATCAAGGCGTGAAGAAAATTTTACCACAGGCATATATGTGATATTCCGAGGATAAAATTTTCACAGCAACGAGGAGTCAGGAGAAAAAGGCCGTTTCTGGACGGGCACGAACTAGAAAAAATCACAGCCGAAAACATGAGAGGCTTCCCTCCCGTTGGATAAAAAATTGCCAGAAAGAACCCATGGTTTCGTTTATGACTATGTCCCCAGGAGGCTGTCCGAGAATAAGCATTTTTATTCAAATCAAGGTTTTTTGGAAAAATAAGCGCAGCCATATAGGTGATATTGCGAGCATTATTTTTATGAAAATAACGTAGAGTTGGGTAAAAATGCATTCTCGGACAAGCTCCTAGAGCGACAATAATGACCTTCCTTTGTTATTAGTTGCTCATTATCACTAGACAGAAAAGGGGGAGGCCGGGCTGTTGAACAAATGAAAGGAAGAAAGTTATTCCAAAAGTAACGGTCGATTTTTTGCTATTGTTTACAAAGGTGATAGAATTGGTTAGACAATACTGGTTGATTTCGATGTAACCTTTAAATTGCAGTTACCATCTAGTGGAAATATGTTAACCATTGATTACTAGTATGAGCAAGGATCTGGATTGTGATTGTTTTGAAAATTTGCTTTTTAGCTTCAACTAATACTATTGATTACCATCACAAACATTGCGATATAAAGTAAGTTCCCGCTTGCTTTGAACAATTACCCTCAGAAAACAGAAAATACATGTTTTTTGAAGTTGAGGGTGAAAGCAATACAAATCTGTACTAATATCAGCTATTGTTACTTATCAGATCAAGCTTTTTATTCGGTGTTTTTATGGATTCCCTTGTTTTACCAAGGTTTTATCGCCAACGCTTCCTTTTGCAATTCATCGACTTTGCAGGGGGCAATTTATCAAAATTAGACTTTCAAAAATTGCTTTTTCTTGCTCACCAAAGAATAAATGTGAGCTATTTCAACTTCGTTCCATACTATTACGGAAGTTATTCATTTCAAGCTGCCTCAGACCTAGAGCTCTTGGAAAAAACGGGCTGGATCAAAAGTACTAAGAAAGATATTGCACTACAGCAGTCGGTCAATCGACTTGATTTTGTAAAAGAAGGAGAGAAAGCTGAAATACGCAAATTCTTCTCTGAATATAAAACACTGCGTGGAAATCATTTAATCAAATATGTTTATGAGCGATTTCCTTATTACACAATGAACAGTAGAATTGCTCATAAAGTGATAGGCAGGATCGCCCTGACTGAAAAAAAAGGTGATGGAGAAACACTCTATACTATCGGCTATGAAGGTTTATCTTTTGAAGCTTATGTAAACAAGCTGATTAAAAATGGTGTTAACGTCCTTTGTGATGTCCGCAAAAACCCTTTGAGCCGAAAATTCGGATTCTCCAAAGGCATCATGTCCAAGCTATTGCCCCGCCTCAATATTAGTTATATACACATACCTGAGCTTGGCATCGTATCCAGTCAAAGAAAAGATTTAATTGTTCCTTCAGACTATGAGAATCTTTTCAAAACTTATAACAAGTCGCTTCCGTCAAAGACTGAATACATGGCAAATATCCAGAAACTTGTTGAGAGTAAGAAAAATGTGGCATTGACTTGTTTTGAGCATAAAGCTGACCTCTGCCACCGTAGCCATATCTGTGGTTTTTTGGAGAAAAAGTACTCACTAAATATCATCCATTTATGATCGAAATTCGGAAAGTACTGATTACTGTCAAAACATACCCAACTCTTTCCCTGAAATATGCGGAGCTAGTTTGTACAGCTGGTATTTTAGATGACGGAAAGTGGGTTCGTATTTTCCCTATGCCATTCAGAAAACTAGATTATGACAGTAAATTTAAAAAATTTCAGTGGATTGAACTCCTTATAAAAAAAAGTACATCCGACTATCGTCCAGAAAGCTTTGAGGTGGTCGATTGGACAAAAATCAAACTACTCGGTGACGTACTGAACAGAAAGCATTCATGGAGAAATAGACGTAATATCGTATTTGCAAAGAGCAAAGTGTACCTAGATCTCTCTGAAATTATTGACCTTGCAAAACAGAATGTATTATCATTAGCAACTTTCAAGCCAACACGTATTCTCGATTTTATCGTTGAAGATGCAATGCGCGAGTGGGATGAAAAAAAACTAAGAAATCTTGAAAATAGATCGAAGCAGCTTTCTCTTATCCAGTCACCAGAAGAAATAAAAAGAGAGCTTCAGATTGTAAAAAAACTACCCTACAAATTTTCTTACCGATTTGAAGATATAAATGGCAAAATAAGTACAATGATGATTGAGGACTGGGAAATAGGTGCTCTATATTGGAATTGTCTCAGAGATGCATACAACGATGAGGAAACAGCAATTCAAAAAGTACGGCAAAAATATTGGGATGAATTTTTAACCAAAGATTTACACCTCTTCCTTGGAACTACTCTCGCCAATCATCTTCGTGCCCCGAACCCATTCATTATAATAGGGGTATTTCCTCCTCCAAACGAAAAACAACCTCCGTTGTTCAGACCCTTCGAGATACCACTCCCAATGTAACCATTACTCCGCTTGCTATGCTCATGGTCTGATTCATCCGAGTAAAGGTATCTCCTATGTACCGTACCTCCTGTAAAAGTGAATCTATATTTGAGGGTTGCCCAGAACGGCAGTCCCTATATATCCATGAACCTGGAAAGATTGACTGGAGGTATTTAGTACTTTACTCTGTAAAAGCTGTAATAAAAAACAAGAAAATGAAGAAGGTGTTGAACATAAAAATGAATAGATACCTCCAAGGTACTTACTTGCGGTTTACCGCGTTAGACCTTTGGGTGTATTAATTTTGGGGGCCAGTTGTGGATAAATAAGTCTGTCTCCATATTCGTCTTGCCATTAGAAAAACAAAAAAATGAAGGAAGCAATTAAAATCACAATCCAGTCCTATAACACTGCAACAATGAGATTAATTAGATGTAGTTATTCAGACTTGACCTGACAGTTTTGAAAATCCGTTTCAGTCTACCCAGACAGGTTCAGGAATAAGGTTGAGTATTACCTGTACCGTTCAGATTTATATTGCCAGTACTTACCTTGACCATTCCCTGATTTTGTTCAAAAAATCGGAAGAGTTCCTGTTTGTGTATCTAAAATGAAATACGATTACGGGTATTTTGTATTGTGAATTTAATACAAAATGGTTGTTATTGTATTTATATTGTGATACACTTGCGATTATTTTGTATTACTATTTAGATACATTGAGGTACCGTATGTTAAGAAAAAGAGCAAAATTAAATCGCATTGACTCTACAAAGCATGTAGTGCTGCAACAGCTGATTAATAAAGTAAAATCAGCAAGTAATGCTCATACTCCAAAACCTCCAAAGGATGGGTGGATTCGAATAATCCGTCAGACATTGGGAATGTCCGGGGCTCAGTTTGCGAAAAGAATGGGCTATACACGCAATAAGGTATCTATACTT
>Ga0256845_1002419_pt1 | contig 13531 bp, 11 predicted proteins | sample RiftiametaG_FD_189101 | JGI IMG/M metagenome (GOLD analysis project Ga0256845, IMG submission 189101) | Tube worm associated microbial communities from hydrothermal vent at the East Pacific Rise, Pacific Ocean - Riftia | ecosystem: Host-associated > Annelida > Integument > Unclassified ... | reverse complement strand
AATCTACTTTACTTTCTACGACTTAAAAACGAGGTCTAAAGCCTCAAACAACTGTTCGAAATGTAGGTAGAAAAGAGAGGGGGTTTTCAATGTTGACGAAGTCTAGGCTTCCACGTATATAATAACCTTATTCCTCTCTTTTGTTCTTTCTGATTTATTAATTAAATTTATGAAATGTAAACTTAAGACGGCTATACTTAATTGCTTAGTTCCGTGCTACTTTGGAAAAATATCCGATTTATCCAAGTTGGTTTTGTACTTAGTAAGTTAAGTGCTAAATTGTAGCAACTAAGCATAGCCAAATCGTTATGCACAATATCGTAACAAAATTTTGACCTATGAATAAAATACTTTTAATTTCAATAATTATACTTTTGATATTTAGTTGTAAAACCGAAAATAAAACTGCTGAAGGAATTATAAAGGACTATGAAAATAAAATACTAAGATTTAATTCGATAGATTACGATATTAACTATAAAATGAAATATTTTAGTTCGGATGATACTTTAAATTACAATTCTCACTGTATCTTGATACGAAATAAAAAAGACACAATTTTTGGAGGAGAAATTTGGATTAAAAATGATAGCATCGATAGATATTACGATTTGAATAATATTTATATCATCGAGCACAAAAAAAAGAAAATAACAAAATATTTCCCTCATAAAGGGCAAGAATGGGCAATTAATGGAAATACAATAAGTGGTGTGAAAAGTGTTTATTATTTCAAACCCGAAAAATTACTTAAAAATTTAAGAGATAGCACTACAATTAGTCAATTTATAGATACTATAATTAACAATTCCAAACATTTTGGTTTAAAATATAGATTTGCAGATGAATTACCAGTTGAAAAACAGAAAAAGAATATTTTTATTAATAGTTCTAATAGTTTAATTTCTAAAATTACTTATTCTGTTAAATTTCAAAATGAATATCAGTACAATGAATGGAATTTAAAAAATGTTAAAGAGAATGTAACGACATCGAAAACATTAAAAAATCAACTTCAAAAATTAAAACAAGAATATGAACTGAAAGATTATGTTGAACCTGACAAAAAAGAATTAGAACCATTGAAAAAAGGCAAAATAGCACCAAATTTTGAAGGAACAATATTTAGTACAGGAAAGACTATAAAATTAAGTGATTATAAAGACAAAGTAATTTTAGTTGATTTTTGGTATAAAGACTGTTATCCTTGTATTAAAGCCATACCACATTTAAGTGCATTAAAAACTAAATACTCTAAAAACGGACTTATTGTTTTAGGACTAAATCCATACGATAAGAAAGAGAAAAACAAAAAGAAATTACCTGAATTCATTAAAATCAATAAAATGAACTATCCGATTGTATTTATAGAAAAAGGAATTGTGAAAGATTTTAAAGTAAGAGCCTTTCCTACATTTTATATAATTGACAAAAATGGAAAAATTGCTCATTCACAAGTTGGATTTGGAGAAAATAGCGTAATCGAAATAGATAGTATTATAAAAGTTTTAATAAAATAAAGTGCATAACAAAGAACTGTGGCTAAAAACAAGTAAAAACTAACTTATTTTAACCAAAGTACTTCTATAATTTTCATCGTAAGGGATTCTAGATTTTGCTATTGCAAAAGCTTGTTTTAGTAGCTTATTACAAACGGCTAATAGAGCTAGTTTTTTACTCTTTCCTTTGGCTACTATTCTATCATAAAGTGCCTTGCACCCTTTGTTATATTTACAGGCATTAAAACTGCATAAAAATAATAAGTTTCGTAACTTCTGATTCCCTATTTTACTAATTCTTGCCTGTCCTCGAACACTACTCCCGCTTTGTCTTATAACTGGGGTTATACCTGCATAGGAACATAATTCTGACGCGGAATTAAACCGCTCAAAACCGTCTGTTAGAACCAATAATAGTATTCCTGTCTTCCTACCTATTCCTGGAATACTTTCTACCCATGTGAGTAATTCTTGATGTGCTTCTTTTATTAAGTTATTTAACTTTTGTTCAATTAACTTTATCTCTTTTTCTATAGATTTCAAACTCCTCTTTATAGACCTTAGAACATCTTTACTGATATCTATACTATAAAATAGTGTATCTTTATTCATAAGGTCCTTTTTTGAAAGGACTAATCTACTTTACTTTCTACTACTTAAAAACGAGGTCTAAAGCCTCAAACAACTGTTCGAAATGTAGGTAGGAAAGAGAGGGGATTTTCAATGTTGACCAAGTCTAGGCTTCCACGTATAAAATAACCTTATTCCTCTCTTTTGTTCTTTCTTGTTTTTTAATTGAATTTATGAAATGTAAACTTAAGACGTGTATAATTTATTGCTAGTGCAAGCCTACTTACGAAATTCCTTGCGGATTTTCTATTCGGTTTTTATTTGCTAAATTTGTTACTTAAATAACGTAACTAATCTTATACAAGCACCAGTTAACACCAATTTAAGAATAATCAATTAAAATTATGATTTTATCGATTTTATTAAGCTTAATTCTAATAGGACTTGGAATAATTCATTTCAATTGGGTAATTGGAGGGAAATTTGGATTTTCGGAATCTTTACCGACCAAAGAAAGCGGAGAAAGAGTGTTCAGTCCGAAAAAAATTGATAGTGCAATAGTTGGAATTGGATTAACAGCATTTGGACTTTTTTACGTTTTTAAATCAGGTCTAATCGAATACAATTTACCTGAATGGATAATGAAATACGGTAGTTGGGTAATTCCAGCATTATTTCTTTTGAGAGCAATAGGAGAATTCAAATATGTTGGGGTTTTTAAAAGCGTCAAAAATACCGATTTTGGAAAATTGGATACAAAATTCTTTTCGCCTCTATGTTTGGCTATCGGAATATTTGGAATAATAATACAACTAACGAAATGCTAGTACTATAAAAATTAATTGCTAAATTATGTGCTTAACCACACAACTAATCATACACAAACACGTTAAACGAACCTTCTTTATTTCCCTGGAAAATTAGCTTTTCGTTTTTCTAAGAAAGCAGTTGTACCTTCAGTAAAATCTTCAGTTCCAAAGCATTTACCAAATTGTTTTATTTCAACATCAAATCCATTAACGCCATCTTTATAATTTGCATTAATAGCCTTTATAGCGCCTTTTATTGCCACTGAAGAATTTCTAAGAATTCTACTTGCTATTTTTTCTGCCAATAGAATTAGTTCTTCTTGTGTAGTCACATGATTTACCAATCCATAATTTAAAGCCGTTTGTGCGTCAATCATTCCAGCAGTCATTACCATTTCCATAGCGCGACCCTTACCAACTAATTGTGGTAAACGCTGTGTGCCACCATAACCAGGAATAACACCAAGCGACACTTCTGGAAGCCCCATTTTTGCATTGTCGCTGGCTATCCTAAAATGGCAAGCCATGGCTAATTCCAGTCCGCCACCAAGTGCAAAACCATTTACTGCGGCTATAATTGGCGTTGATAAATTTTCGACAAAATCGAATAATAATTTTTGTCCTTTTTTAGCGAGTTTTCCACCTTGACTAACATCATAATCTGAAAATTCTGAAATATCTGCTCCAGCAACAAACGCTTTTTCACCACTGCCTGTTAAAATAATAACCTTAGTCGTTTTGTCTTTATTAGCTTCGTCAAACGCATCATGCAATTCTTGAATAGTAGCTTTATTTAATGCATTTAATTTATTAGGACGATTAATCGTTATGGTTGTAATTCCGTTTTGTGTTTCGGTTAAAATATTTTCGTAGTTCATGTTTTTTATTAATAAGATTTCTGCCTTAGCAAGAATTTTTTATTCTTTTGGAAAAGTAACTTTAAATGTTGTGCCTTTATCTTTTTCTGATTCAAATGTAATGGTTCCTTTATAGGTTTCAACAATGTTTTTTACCATAGCAAGTCCAAGTCCCATACCGCTTGTTTTAGTTGTAAATTTAGGCTCGAATACTTTAAGTTTATTTTCTTCTGAAATACCTTTACCATTATCTGAAACAATAATATTTACATTTTCATCTTCAGAAATTACTTGAACACTAATTTTTGGTATTTGTAACGCATGTTCTGGAATAGATTGAATCCCATTTTTAACTAAATTGGTTACCACTCTAATTAATTGTGTTCTGTCTAATTTAGCAATAATCTCGTTTTCTTTTGCATGAAAAACAATGTAGTCTTCAGTAAAAATATCTAATGCTAATTTTACAATTTTTACAACATTTAAGGTTTCTATTTGTTGCGCTGGCATTTTAGCGAAGTTTGAAAATGCCGATGCTATAGAGCTTAAAGTATCTATTTGTTGTATTAACGTTTTGCTATATTCGTCTACTTTTTTATGAATATTTTCGTCATTAGGGTCAAACTTACGTTGAAAGCTTTGTACCGTTAAACGCATTGGTGTTAACGGATTTTTTATTTCGTGCGCCACTTGTTTTGCCATTTCTCTCCATGCTTGCTCACGCTCACTAGTTGCCAATTGTACTGCACTTTCTTCCAACTCATCAATCATGCTATTATACGAGTTTACTAAGGTTGAAATTTCTTCGCTAGTGTCGTCTATTTCAATTTTTTCATTTCGTTTTTCTAATCGTGTCGCATTAATTTTATCGCTAATTGTTTTTAGCGATTTGGTAATATATTTTGATAACAAAAATGCTATTCCTACTGCCATAAGTAATACAAATAAATAAGCGTAACTTATACGTTCTAAAAATCGTTTAAGTTCTTTTGCAAGAAAATCGTCATTCTCTAAATATGGTAAATTTAAAATTGCCAATGGCTTAAATTGTTGGTCTAAAATATATGTATATGATGATAGAAAGGTTTGCCCATTTTCTATATGTTTATCTACAAATCTATGCTCTGTAGCACCCGAAATACTATTTAACACTACGGTATTATTTAATGCATTTAAAGTTTCAGCAGAAATACATTTTTCTACTATATTGGGTTGTAAATTTAATTTTGAATAAATTAATAACGAGCCTTCTAAATCGTACAGATTTATTTGAAGTTTATGTATATCGGCAATATTAAATATTTCATCCTTGAAAATTATTGGAACATTTTCTGTTATAATTTCCCATGTATTTGGCTTGCTGCTTAAAACACGACTAATATGTGTTTTAATATTTTGTTCTTTCCGTTCTAAACGCTCTTTATGATAATCTTTTGTTTCTTCTTTATATTGATAAATGGCGACTACCGAAATTAGTACCGATGCTAATAATACTAAAAGTATCATGGCAATAAATATACGTGTACGTAACGACAGTTTTTTTAGTTTCATCTACGAGTTTTAATTCAATAAATATAGCAATAATTGAACCAAATATTTTGCGTTAAGGATTGAGGTATTGTTGGAGCTCTTTTAAATATGAGTTTGAGTGTTTTGTAAACACTCAAACTCATATTTAAAAAGCGACTACCGAAAGCCTGACCACTTTTTTGTGGTAACGCCCAAATAACTTTAAGCTTCAGGATTTTTATCTCGAATACGTTTATATAATTTAAAACCTAACATTAAAAGTGCGCCTAAAACAATGATTGCTATAAGCCCAAAAATCCAATTTATGGCGTTTTTTAAGACTACTAAAAACACGACTGCAAACAGAATTAAGGTTGCGCCTTCGTTCCAGATACGCATAAAGTTTGAAGATTTTTTAACTACATCTTGCTGTAATTGTTTGTAAAATTGATGCGTTTTTAGTTGATATATTATTAGTAAAACTACAAAGGCGAGTTTTATATGCATCCAAGGTTGTTGTAACCAAATAGGCTGTAAAACGAGGAGCCAAATGGCAAAAATTGTTGCTAAAATTGCCGATGGCCATGTAATGATAAACCAAAGCCTTTTTGCCATTAATTTTAGCTGTTTGCCTAAAATTTCTTTGTCTGGTGATGGTTTATGAAAGGCTTCTATTTGGTACACAAACAGTCTCGGAATATAGAATAAACCTGCAAACCATGTGATTACAAAAATGAGATGTAGCGATTTTATATAGTTATAGTATTCCATTAATCTTCAACAAATAAATAGTTTAAACTTTTACTATTAAACGCAGTATTAAATACTTTAATTTCATCACTTAATAATGCATTAAAATTAGTTAATTGTATTTTTATTTTTTGTGTTAACTCATCTTTAACCGCAATATCTTGCTCTGTTGGTGCAAAATCTCCCATACGAACTAATGAGTTTAAATGCCCTAATTTATTAGTTAATCGTATTGGGAAGTTTAAAGGGTCTTGACCGCTTTTATTTTTAGTTTGGTATAAGGCTTCTTCAATTTCAGTGAATTGTTTTTTTAATTCTTTTGCTTTTTCAATCAAATCTTTTACAGATTCGTTGTCCTTATATTGTGTCTCAAAAGCAGTTAATTGCTTGTTAATATTTCTGATTTTTTTGATAGATTTATGTGCATCATCCATTGTTTTATTAACGTCTTTAATAAAATTAAATTGACTTTGCATATCAGCTTGTGTGCTTTCTGCTCTTGGATCTGCTAAAATGGTAAATGGTTGAGACTTGGTTTCTCCATTAACATTTAAACTTACCTTATAAGTGCCAGGAACTGCTTTTGGCCCATTTAAACTTGCCCACCATAATATCATTCCTTTAAGACGTTCTGCACCTTTGTAGGTCATATCCCAAACAAATTGATTAGATCCTTTTTCTATCTTTAGTTTATTCTCTTTTTTGTTTTTTGTACTAAACGATTGAATTGTATCTCCTTTAATATCAAAATACGTTAATGATACTTCATCTTCTTTCTCGTTATAATCTTTTAAATTGAAATACGTTATCACACCATTTGGATGATTAGTTCCTGTAGTTTTACTGCCAGCTTTACTACCTCCTCGCATTCTATATGTGTCCTTTGGTTTGAACAAAATATTATCATCTTGATTTATGCCATCTAGTTGATGAATTACTGTTAAATCATCAATTATCCATAAACTTCTTCCTTGTGTAGCAACAATTAAATTATTGTCTTTTATTGCTAAATCTGTAATTGGTACAATTGGTAAATTCAATTGAAATGGTTTCCAATTCTTACCATCATTAAAAGAAATATGCATTCCTGTTTCTGTTCCCGCATATAATAAACCTTTACGTTTTGGGTCTTCGCGAACAACACGAGTAAAATGCTCTGAATTAATTCCATTAGTAATCTTTGACCAAGATTTACCGTAATCTATTGTTTTATATAAATACGGAGAGAAATCTCCTGTTTTATATTTTGTCCCAGCAACATAACAAGTTCCAGCATCAAAAGCACTTGGTTCTACGCTATTAATCATCATCCATTCTGGCATTCCTTTAGGTGTTACATTTTGCCAAGTCTGTCCTCCATTTTGAGTTATATGAATTAATCCATCATCACTACCTACCCAAAGCAACCCTTCTTTTAAAGGTGATTCTTGCGCCGCAAAAATAGACAGCAACAATGCAATTGCTATAAAAATTGGAAATCGCATAATAAAATTGAGTTAGTTAGAAAACTTAAAATTAAGGATTATTTCTTCTTTTAGAAGTGATTTTAACTATCAATCTCTATACGTGCCCATGTATTTATCCATTTTGACACTAATGAAACCCATTCTGCATCATCATTTAAACACGGAACTGTTGAGAATTCGTGTCCACCCATTTCATGAAAAATTTCTTGTCCTTCCATAGCAATTTCCTCTAAAGTTTCTAAACAATCACTCACAAAAGCGGGTGTTACAATTGCCATATTTTTTATTCCTTTTTTCCCTAATCGCTCAATGGTTCTGTCTGTATAAGGCAATAGCCAAGGGTCGAATCCTAAACGCGATTGAAACGATGTTGAAAATGCATCTGCTTTTAATTGCAATTTTTTAGCAACCAATCTGGTTACTTCTAAACATTGGTGTTTATAACAAAATTCATGCGCTTTTGATGGAGTTACACAGCAGCTTCCATCAATTTTACAATGTGATTTTGTAATATCTCTTTTTTTAATATGACGTTCTGGTATACCGTGATATGAGAATAATAAATGTTCGTAATTTTTTCCTTCTAAATTCTTTTTTATTGAATTTGAAAGCACTTCTATATAATCTGATTTGTTATAAAATGCTGGAACAGATTCAATTTTTAGATTTGGAAAATATTCTTTTCTAACTGTTTTTGCTAATACATCAATAGTTTCAGTTGTTGCCATTGCAAATTGTGGATACAACGGAAACAATAAAACTTCATCAACACCTTTATTTACTAATTCTTGAAGTCCTTTTTTAATAGTCATATTACCATAACGCATTGCTAATGCTACAGGTTCTTCAACTTGTTTTTGTATTTTACTTTTAAGTCTTTCAGAAATTACAATTAACGGCGAACCATCTTCCCACCATATTTTTTTATAAGCTGCCGCCGAAGCTTTTGGTCGCGTATTTAATATAATACCTTTTACAAGTAATGTTCTTGCCCAAAACGGCACATCTATTACACGCTCGTCCATTAAAAACTCACCTAAATATTTTTTTACGTCTTTTGGATTTGGACTTTCTGGTGAACCAAGATTGACTAATAGTACTCCTTTCTTCATTTACAATTCAAACAAATTTATGTTAAAGACATGATATACTTTTTAGGCGTTGTGCCATATTTTTTTTTAAAAGCCGCGATAAAATGACTGGATGTACTATAGCCTACTTTATGCCCAACCTCATTAACGTTATGAACGCCAGATTCTAACAGTTTTCTGGCTACTTCCATTTTATAATCGAATAAAAAACTAAAAACCGAATCTCCATAAATTTGCTTAAAACCTTCTTTTAGCTTTTTAAGGCTTAACCCAATTTCGTCAGCAAGCTCTTGTAAGCTGGGAGGTTCTGCCATACGTACTATAATAATATCTTTGGCTTTTTTAATTTTAATAACATTAGTTTCATCTACCAGAAATGGGCATTGCTCTATATTAGCATCTTGGGTTCTATTAAAATATAAACTTAAAAGTTCATAAGCTTTTCCTTTAAAATATAAGTTCTTAATAGATTGATTTAGATTATAATTTATTAACTGATTTAATACAATTGCCATAGAAGGGGAAATAGCACCATCATTATAATACTTCTTATCCTTATTCTCTTTATTTAAAAATGAAATATAATCTGCTTCTTGCGAAAATAAGCCGTGAAATTTCTTAATTGATATTAAAATAGAAACTATCCAAGAATTTGGATTTACGCTTAAATTAATAGGTAAATCTTGTTGTGGATTATATAATAACAAAGAATTCTCTTCAAGAATATTTAAGGTATATCTGCCTTCGTTAAAAATAAAATTACAAGTTCCTTTAATACAAAAGTGAAACTGTATGTATTCACTATTTATTTCTCTTGCAATACTTTGCGTTGTGTTTCCGTCATTTTTATATGTAAATACTAAAAAGCCATCATCAACTTTAGTTTCTTCAAAAGAACTTTGAGCGACATTTTTAATTATACTATTTTCATCAGTCATAAAAGATTTATTTAGATTAATTCTAAATTAAATAATTGAAACACATTGATTCTAGTACAAAAGTATGACATTTATCATAAAATATTTAAAAAAATGATTAAAATACTACAAACGATATTAAAAGTTCTTTTAGCGTTGTTTTTTTTAATTACATCAACATACATTTGCTCAAGAAATTCCAAATTATAGGATGCAGAAATACAACATATCTAAAAGTAACTACTTTTACGCCATTGGTTTAAGCTACAAAAAAGCCGATGCAGATATAAGAGGTAACTTTAGTTTAGATGAAAATTCTAAATTGGCACTTATTAATCAAGCTAAAGAGAATAATATTGAAAGCTTGGTAGTAACCTCAACTTGTAACAGAACCGAAATTTACGGATTTGCACAACATCCTTTTCAATTAATAAAATTACTTTGCGATAATACAAAAGGTACGGTTGACGATTTTCAAAAAGTAGCCTACGTTTATAAAAACATGGAGGCTATTGCTCACATGTTTCGTGTAGGTTCAGGTTTAGATAGTCAGATTCTTGGAGATTTTGAAATTATAAGCCAACTAAAAATTAGTGCTAAAATTTCAAAAAAATACGGGTTACTTAATCCATTTTCAGAACGCTTAGTAAATGCTGTTATTCAAGCTAGTAAGCGTATAAAAACTGAAACAAAAATTTCATCTGGTGCGACATCTGTTTCATTTGCTTCAGTTCAATATATTTTAAATTCGGTTGAAAACGTTTCAGAAAAAACCATTTTGCTTTTCGGAACAGGAAAAATAGGCAGAAACACTTGCGAAAACCTTGTTAAGCATACTAAAAATGAACATATCACATTAATTAACCGAACCAAAAACAAAGCAGAACAAGTTGCTGGAAAGTTTAATTTAGTGGTTAAAGATTATGCTAATTTACAAGAAGAAATTAACGATTCTGACATTTTAATTGTTGCAACTGGTGCGCAACGACCAACTATCGATAAACACATTATTCAAACTAAAAAACCGTTATTAATTTTAGATTTATCTATTCCTAAAAACGTTGATATTAATGTTGAATCACTTTCAAATGTATCTTTAGTCCATTTAGATTATTTATCTAAGATTACCGATAAAACACTTGAGGAAAGAAAAAAATATATTCCGTTGGCGGAACAAATTATTGAAGAAGTAAAAACAGAATTTAGTAATTGGTTAGAAACTCGAAAATTTGCACCAACAATTAAGGCGTTAAAACATAAGTTGTTAGATTTTAAAACTGCCGAATTAGATACACAACGAAAAAAAATAGCTAACTTTAACGAAGAACAAGCGGAGTTAATTAGTAACAATATTATTCAAAAAATAACTAATCATTTTGCACATCATTTAAAAGAAGATAGCATTTCTACAGATGATAGTTTAGAACTCATTAAAAAAGTGTTTCACTTAGAAACAAATTCATAACAATGTCTAAAACCATAAGAATTGGTACACGCGAAAGTGAATTAGCACTTTGGCAAGCCAAAATAGTACAAAGTCAACTAGAACATTTAGGTCATAAAACACTATTAGTCCCTGTAAAATCTACAGGCGATATTGTTTTAGATAAGCCTTTATATGAGCTAGGAATTACTGGAATTTTCACCAGAACTCTAGATATCGCCATGTTAAATAACAATATTGATATTGCTGTTCATTCACTAAAAGATGTGCCTACATTGTTGCCAGAAGGCATCGTTCAAGCTGCTGTTTTAAAACGCGGCAACGTAAACGACACATTGGTTTATAAAAACAACGAAGAATTTTTAGGCGCAAAAGAAGCTGTAATTGCTACAGGTAGCTTACGCAGAAGAGCGCAATGGCTAAATAGGTTTCCTACACATACTATTGTTGGTTTACGTGGCAATGTAAATTCACGATTGCAAAAACTGGAAGATAATGAAGACTGGAATGGTGCTATTTTCGCCGCCGCCGGTATTGGTCGTATTGGAATAAGACCCGAAGAAGCTATTAATTTAGATTGGATGATTCCTGCGCCAGCACAAGGCGCTATCATGATTACCGCTTTAGAAGAAGATGAAGAAACCATCGCAATTTGCAAAGAACTTAATCATGAAGAAAGTGAAATTTGCACAACTATTGAGCGTGAATTTTTAAGAAAATTAGAAGGCGGGTGTACAGCACCTATTGGTGCTTTAGCTTATATAAAAGACGAAGAAGTAAACTTTAAAGGTATTTTATTAAGTCCTGATGGCACTAAAAAAATTGATGTTACTAGAGTTGAAAAACTAGGTAATCATCATGATATTGCTACATATTGTGCCGATTTTATTATTGAACGCGGTGGAAAACGTTTAATGGATAACATTAAATTTTCCAACAAGCAAACAATTGTTTTTTCTACAAAATCTTTTACCGAAGGTCAACGCATGTTGTTTCATGAAAAAGTAGTGACTGATAGTTCAGATTTCATTAAAATAAGTTTGAACAGAATTCATCCTCGATTCTTAAAAAACGAAATACAAAACGTTATTATAACAAGTAAAAATGCTGTTGAAGCATTAATTACAAATTATTCAGCTGTTGAATTACAATTCAAAAACATTTACTGTGTTGGCAGACGCACAAAACGGTTAGTTGAAAACAGAATAGGCAAAGTAAAACATACAGAGAAAAACGCTAAAAAATTAGCAGAATATTTGGTTGATTTTATTGAAGGAACCGAAATCACCTATTTCTGTAGCGATATAAGATTAGACGATTTACCAACTATACTTGAAGAAAAGCATATAAAAGTAAACGAAGTTGAAGCATATCAAACCAAGTTTAATGCTGTAAAAATTGATGATAATATTGAAGGTATTATGTTTTATAGCCCATCAACCGTTAAAAGTTATATGCAAGAAAATGATGCAACTCAAATTGCGTTTTGTATTGGCGAAACCACTGCAAAAGAAGCAAAAAAACACTTTAAAGATGTACGAGTTGCTAAACTACCTACTGTAGAAAGTGTGATTGAATTAGTAAACGAACATTACGTTTAAAATGATTAAGAACGACTTATTTTTAAGAGCATTAAAAGGTGAAACAGTAAACCGTCCACCTGTTTGGATGATGCGCCAAGCCGGACGATACTTACCAGAATTTATAGCCATACGTGAGAAATACGATTTCTTTACACGTTGCCGAACACCAGAATTAGCAAGTGAAATTACTGTACAACCAATCCGCAGATACGGAATGGATGCAGCAATTTTGTTTTCAGATATTTTGGTAATTCCACAAGCTATGAATATTGAGGTGCAAATGAAACCAAATTTCGGACCTTATTTGCCAAACCCTGTTCGCACACAAAAAGATGTAGATAATGTAATTGTTCCAGATGTAACAGTTGAGCTCGATTATGTTTATCAAGCCATAAAAGCCACAAAAGAATTATTAAACGACGATATCCCTTTAATAGGTTTCGCAGGTTCACCGTGGACAATTTTGTGTTATTGCGTACAAGGTCAAGGCAGTAAAACATTTGATAAAGCAAAAGAATTTTGCTTTACAAATCCAATTGCGGCACATCAATTATTGCAAAAAATAACCGATACAACTATTGCCTATTTAAAGGAAAAAATAAAAGCAGGTGTAAACGCTGTTCAGGTTTTCGATTCTTGGGGAGGCATGCTTTCGCCAACCGATTATCAAGAGTTTTCATGGCAATATATCAACCAAATCATTGAAGCTTTAAAAAACGATGCTCCAGTAATTACATTCGGTAAAGGCTGTTGGTTTGCACTTGGCGACATGGCAAAATCTAACGCTTCCGCTTTGGGTATCGACTGGACGTGTTCAGCTCGTAATGCGCGATATTTAACAGGCGGAAACATCACACTTCAAGGTAATTTCGACCCTTCAAGATTATTATCACCTCCTTCCGAAATTAAAAAAATGGTACATCAAATGATAAACGAATTCGGTAAAGACAAATACATCGTCAATTTGGGACATGGCATTTTACCAAACATTCCGTTAGACCATGCCAAAGCGTTTATTGATGCGGTAAAAGAATAT
>Ga0256845_1002418_pt1 | contig 13539 bp, 8 predicted proteins | sample RiftiametaG_FD_189101 | JGI IMG/M metagenome (GOLD analysis project Ga0256845, IMG submission 189101) | Tube worm associated microbial communities from hydrothermal vent at the East Pacific Rise, Pacific Ocean - Riftia | ecosystem: Host-associated > Annelida > Integument > Unclassified ... | reverse complement strand
TTGGTGTCTCGATATCAAACGATACTGTTGTAATAATTTTAGGCAATAATTCAAACCTAGAAATTGGTGATGTTATCTCACTACCTAGTGATGCAATTATTGATATAGCTGGTAATGCAGCAGGTGCATCAGGCAGTAATATTGAATTTACCCTTCCAAGTTTTCCAACGCCCCCGCCTGTTGATGGAACAATAATATAGTTTTTATACTGGACAGTAGCCTTAAGGGGATTATATTGCTCTTATACCATCTTATTTTTGAAAATGGTATAAGAAGGGTAAAGCGTGTGTTTTTAATCGAACAAAGCCTCAATAAATTCTTTTGGCTCAAACGGTTTTAAATCATCAATTCCTTCGCCGACGCCAATGTAGCGAATAGGGAGATTGAGTTCGTCAGCAATGGCGAATAAAACGCCACCTTTGGCGGTGCCATCAAGTTTGGTGATACTGATACCGTTAAGGGTAATGGCTTTGTTGAATGCTTTGGCTTGGTTGATAGCGTTTTGACCTGAGCTACCGTCAATAACTAGCATTGTTTCGTGTGGCGCAGTGGCATTTTGTTTGGCAATGACGCGTTTGATTTTAGCCAATTCTTGCATAAGATTGTCTTGGGTATGTAGTCGTCCTGCAGTGTCAGCGATTAAAATGTCAATATTTTTGGCTTGAGCAGACTGATAGGCATCAAAAATTACAGAAGCAGCGTCAGCACCTGTGTCTTGTGCGATGACAGGTATTTTATTGCGTTGCCCCCAAACTTTGAGTTGCTCTACAGCAGCAGCACGAAAAGTATCGCCTGCTGCTAGCATCACTGATTTCCCTTGATTTTGAAAAGATTTGGCAAGTTTGCCGATGGTAGTCGTTTTACCAGCACCATTTACACCAACCACCAAAATCACAAAAGTTTCTTGCCTCTCAATATTCAATTGGTTATCCTCAAGAAGCAATTTCGCCAACTCATTTTTTAAAAAATCATACAAAGCATCAGAGTCTTTGAGAATTTTCCTAGAAGCATTTTTACGCACAGATTCTAAAATTTTATCGGTAGTATTGATACCAATATCAGCCGTGATAAGCAATATTTCAAGTTCTTCCAACAAATCTTCATCAATAGATTTTTTACCCAATAGTAAGGACGACAAACCAGAACCCAGTTTTTTCCTGGATTTAATTAGTCGCTCTTTTAAAGAGGCTGAATTTTTTTCTGAATTGGTTTTATTTTTTTTAAAAATATTAAACACTATTTCTCTCTATAATTAGTAAATCTATAAAGGTGTTGATTTTACTATTCTTTACTTCGCCTTATTTCAACAATTTAAGATTACTTATTGTGAACGGGTTAAATTAAACCAATAATTCAAAAATAATTTATGAAAAATAAAGAAGCACGAAAAAAATTTGTTGAGTATATAAAAGAGCAATTGATTTGCTCTAAACTTGAGATTAAAGAAAATGATAAAAATCCAGTTTTAAATGACATATCGCCCTTAGATAAGTTTTATACAGGATTGTTGTTTCCTATTGCGAGTGAAGATAACTATACGGAAGATGCTGAGGAATATTCTACCCATGAAAATGAAATGGAAAAACCCCAACTGCAACCAATCGAGAAAACTCAACGCTATATGCCTCCCTCATCAGCAGGGTTTTCTTTCTTTATTAGTGGCGAGGTCATTAAATTACGAGTTGTTTACAATGCCAATTCTTTTAAGGGCAACAAAGAGAGGGAAGCAGGTGGTACTTACAAGTACCATTCTTGGAAAAAATTATCATTAACGAATGATGGCAATGATGAAGAAATAGAATTTACCCCAACAGGCAAAACCGAATATAAAATTTTTGAAGGGAAAGCAAAAATAAATGCCTTATGGCGAAAATATGGCAAAGATTATATTGTAACCCTAACTTTATCCAATCAACAAAAAATACCTAATGATATTATTGCTAAAGAATTCAACAAACAAAGGAACGAAAAAACGCTTTTTGAAGTTGCGTTCAAATGCATTGTTGAATCTGGCATTGTGGCTGAATATCCTGCCACTGAAAAATCACTATTAAATACCGAAGAAAAAGAAATTCAACTGCGTTATCAAGATTTAAAAACTTATGCCGTGGGGCATGGTGTGGCAGCAAATTGGGTAAAAAATAATCAGGGCGATATGGAAATTTGGGCAGATTTTATGCCACAAGTTGAAGTGCCACAAGTAACAGCAGATACGGGAAATAAAGAAAATAGGGTGTTACAGTTTGATTTTTTAACACAAGATAATATTGACGCTGAATTAAAAATATTTGTCAAAAATTATCAGTCTTGGATTGAAACGCAAACAGAAAAATCAAGTGCAGAACAAGATGCAGAGACAGCAAAGACTATTATTGCCAACTTAAATATTGCCAAACAAAGAATGTTCGATGGGATTAAATTGCTAGAAGACGAAGGCAGTGCAAAAATTGCCTTTAAAGCGATGAACCAAGCGATGTTAATGCAATGGCAATCGAATGATAAAAACAAAGACATTGTTAAAGCGGTTACCGAATACCAATGGCGCCCTTTCCAATTAGGTTTTATTTTAATGGCACTTGTTTCCACTGTTGATGAAGACGATGATTATCGAGACACATTGGATTTAATTTGGTTTCCTACTGGTGGTGGTAAAACTGAGGCGTATTTAGGTTTAATGGCATTTTTATTTGTTTATCGCCGTCTTGTTTATTCAGATACCAACGGTGGCACTGTTGCAATAATGCGTTATACGCTAAGATTGTTAACAACTCAGCAATTTGTTCGAGCCAACAAAGTCATTTTTGCCTTGGAACTTATTAGGCAACAGACGCTACAATTTGGCACAGAGTCTTTTTCATCTGGGCTGTGGGTTGGGGGAGCGACCAGTCCAAATACTTTTGAGCAGAGTAAGGTGCTTATTCAAGATGGCAATCTTGACAAATTTGTCATTAATCGCTGCCCTTGGTGTGAGGAAAAATTTACCCGAAAAAATTATCAGGCTCAGGATAATGCCTTTCATTTTCATTGCTATAATGAAAATTGTGATTTTGGCAAACATTCAAACACCCCTTTACCGTGTAATGTTGTTGATGAGTCTTTGTATAAATGCCCACCGACATTGTTACTTGCCACAGTTGATAAATTTGCCAGATTGGTTTGGGATGAGCGCACAGGTGCTTTTTTTGGTAAAAATGGCAACAAACCACCAGAACTAATTATTCAGGATGAGCTGCATTTAATTTCAGATGCACTGGGTTCAATTGTAGGATTGTATGAGGTCGGCATTGAAACTGCATTGATCACTAGAGGCGTGCGAGTGAAATATATAGCATCAACAGCAACCATTAAAAATGCTGCCAAACAAGTTCAGGCGCTTTTTGCTAAAGAAATGCAAATTTTCCCACCTTCAGGATTGCGTTACGATGATTCTTATTTTGCCAAAACTGTACCACTTGATGAAAAACCGGGGCGTTTGTATGTAGGGTATTTAGCACCATTGCCAAGTAGGCAAAAATGCTTAAGCCCTTTAGCGGCAGCACTATTATCTGCACCAATACATCTGTTTAAAGACAATGAAATGCATTTAGATAATTGGTGGACACAACTTATTTATCACGGTAGTTTAAAAGGCTTAAGTAATAGTAGCACCCTATATCAAGGAAATATTAACGCAAAGTTAAGTGATATTACTTTGGTAAACTTGAAAATGGAAATTAATAAAGCATCTCCTAAATTTTGTGACGATAGAGGCATTAAGAGCATTGAGGATTTTCAAAAAATTACCGACCCTGAAGTTAAGCAAATTGTAGATAAATATTTACCCGTTCGAGCGTTAAACATTAAAGAACTTTCTAGTAAAAAATCTGCTGAAGAAAATGCCCAAATTTTTAATGCTTTAGCCTTAGAAAAACACCAGTCTGATGCAGTTGATATTGCGCTTGCTACCAATATGATAGCAACAGGTTTGGATGTTTCAAGATTGGCATTAATGATTATCAATGGACAACCACTAACAACTGCGGAATATATTCAAGCCAGCAGTCGGGTTGGGCGTGGCAAAGTACCAGGAGTTGTGTTTATCAATTATTATAAAACGCAAGCCAGAAGTTTATCACATTATGAAAATTTTCGCTCTTATCACGATGGCTTTTATCGCTTTGTTGAGCCTTCAAGTGTAACGCCATTTACCTACCAAGCCCGAAAACGCGCCTTGCATGCTGCTTTAATTATTGCAATAAGACATGGCAATATTGGTTTATTGGAAAACGCTAAAGCAGGCAGTTTTGATAAAAATAACGACAAAGTTAAAGAGGTGATTCGTTTTATAAAACAAAGGTGCGAAAATGCTATAGACAATGAACAAACCAAGCAACAAACACTTGAATATATCAATGATTTGGCGAATGAATGGCACAATGAAAAAGATTATTGTGAAAACAATGACAGAACAATGGTTTATTATGAAAAAGACAGGGGGACGGATAATCTTATTTGCGATTTTGACAAAGAAAATGGCAGGTGGAAGACGCTACAATCGATGCGTAATGTAGAAAATTCTGCTTTAATTAAACTTATTTCAGGGCTTAAAAAAAATGAATAAAAGTAATTTAAGGCTTTTGTATAAATATGAATAATCAAGCATCTACTTTTCACCCACTTGGCAATTTTTCCAGCGACACCCAGCAGTCCTATAGGCGGGTAAATCCAGACTTATCCTTTATGAAACAAGATTTTAAGAAATTTAAAATTAGACAAAAATTGAATTTTTCTAATCGTCTATTTTTATACAAAGATCAATTCAAAGCATTAAGAAAACAAAATTTGTGTAATAATATAACCAGTTTAGAGTTGGTTTTAAATATGCTTGCAGAAGTGCTCATAACAGAAATATCTAAAAAACGAAAGCCAAGGGGTTTAAGTGAAAATAAACAAGTAGCAAAAGAAGGGGAGATATTGCAAAATAAGCGAGAATAACCTTAGAGAAACAAATAGGCGAAAGCATTGTCTTTAATAAAAATACTCAACAAATACAAAATCTTAAAAATGAAAAATAAGCAAAAATACACCCCTGTACGCTTTTCTCATCTTACCTCTTATTCAGGTGTGGGCGCTATTGTGCGTGGGGCAGAAGATAAACTAATGGTGGTGGTAGATACGCGTTATTGGACGGATAAAAATGGAAAAAATGCAACCGTAGAAATACCTTATGTTAAGCGCATTATTCAAGCACTTGATTTGGGTAAAGAATTAAGAATGCCACCTGTTGCACAAGAGGGTAGTAAGGAAATTAAAGGCAGTTATTTACCTGCAGTGTTGTTTCCAACTTATACAAGTTGTAAAAAATGTGGTTTTTTACACCCAAATCCTTGGAAAAATCAAAATAAAAACTTAGATGAAAAAGTGTATTGCCAAAGTAAAGGTTGTGATGGCCTGTTAACCCAAGTAACTTGGTGTTGTGTGAGCAACGAAGGTCATTTGGATGAGGCTCCATGGCATGCACTTTGTCATCAAAAATCCCAAATTAAATGTGAAACTGATTACAGTGCAAATTATTTAAAATTAACAATCAATGCTAGTGGTAGAAAAATCATTAAATGCACTAAGTGCGGCAGTTCTGGATTTTATGAAAAACAAGCATTGGGGTTTATTAACAAGCCACAGCCTTGGATTTATGAAAAAGCAGAGACCTCTAAAGTTATTGTTGTAGAAGTTAATGATTCAGCGGCTTATGCACCAGAGCGAGTTAATGCTTTGGTCATTCCGCCAGAATCTAGAATTAGTAAAAGCACGGTGGTTGATAGATTGTATAACAACTCTATTGCATTAAGAGAATTAGAAGGCATTAAGGCGCCTTTGCGTAGAAAAAGTAAGTTGCAAGCATTGGCAACAGAATATAGGTGTAAACGCAAAGACATTGAAGAGGCATCGAAGAAAATTGACAGTGGTTATCCAATTTTTGATAAAGTTTTAACCTCTGGCGATTTGATATTAGACGAATACCAGGCATTTTTAACACCCATTGAAAGCATTCGGGACGATGAAGATTTTATTACTGAGCATAAAACCGTAGAATGGAAAAACTTACAAAATGAAATTAATGAAGACAATCTGCTGGCACTAATACAATTGGTTGACACTCAAATTATTGCTAAGCGTTTACGCGAGATATTAGTTTTTAAAGGTTTTAAGCGTGGACATCAAGTAGAAAATGAAGAGCAACCTTTGGTGTTGCCAGATATAGTGGGAGAAAGTAATTGGCTCCCTGCTATTGAATTGTTTGGCGAAGGGGTGTTTTTTACGATAGATGAAAATATTTTGTTAAAATGGGAGCAAATACCAGCGGTTAAAGAAAGGGCAAATGAGGTATCAAAACGCTATGAAAAATCCAGTCTTAATTTAGGTGATGGGGTGGTTGTTAGCCCACGATTTATTTTATTACACACTTTAGCACATTTAATAATGCGAGAACTTGAGTCTGTAGCAGGTTATCCCAGTGCTTCGCTAAGTGAGAGAATTTATCACAATAGAGATCATAAAATGGCAGGCATTCTGATCTATACCGCAGTGCCTGATGTAGTTGGCTCATTAGGCGGTATCGTAGAAAGCGCCCAACCTAAGGTATTTTTAAAAATATTAAATGGCGCCTTTAAGCACGCCAAGTGGTGTTCACTTGATCCAGTTTGTACCGAACATGAAGGACAAGGCCCAGCTTGGCTTAATCGTGCCGCTTGCCATGGTTGCGTATTGGTGCCTGAAACGGCTTGTGAATATGGCAATGTGTTTTTAGACAGAGTTTTTATTAAGGGCGATGGTAATAAAATACCTGATTTTTTAGAATTTATATCGGAGTGTAATAATGGCTAAAAGGCAATTTAGATTACCTGGGGTTGAAGAATTAAATAAAGATCAAGATAGGGTCTTGCGTTTGCCAGAAGATGGGCAATTTTTAATTGTGGGTGGCCCTGGCACAGGCAAATCAGTGGTTGCTTTGCTTAGGGCAATGAAATTTCATGAAAATAAAAAATATACATTTTTAGCCTATAACCATACCTTGCATTCAGCAACCAAACAATTGGTTGGTTTTGACTTGGTAGAAAGTACACTGCATTCATGGTTTTATAAAATTCAATATGATTTAACTAAAAAATATATGCCTATGATTCAAAAAAAAGGCAAAGAAAAAATAGATTACGATAAAGTTATTGAAATATTTCATAAGCTTGATAAGCCCGCTGATGATTCTCATATTTTGATAGACGAAGGGCAGGATATGCCCCCTAAATTTTATGTGTGTTTACAAGAATTAGGGCTTGAAAATTTTTTTATTGTTGCAGACCAAAATCAGCAAATAACTGAAGAAAATTCTAGCCGACAGGATTTAACAAACTTATTGGGATTAGAGGCATCAGAAGTTATTAAACTCAAACAAAACTATCGCAATTCTCACCCTATTGCGTTGGTTGCACAGCACTTTTTTACTGATATTGCCAGCCCCAAGCCCGAATTACCACAAGCTGAAAATGCTCAACTTGGTACGCCAATTTTGTATCGTTATAGCGACTTTAAAAAGTGTATTCGATTTATTTTAAGAGAGGCAGATAGAGACCCTAGTAATCTAATTGGCGTGGTGGTCGCAAAAACAGATATATTAGATATTTGCAAAGATGAATTTAAAAATATGGAGTTAGAACTTGACAACCCTAAGCCTATTATTCAAAGTTACTCATCTAAAGATAAGCAAAAAGTAAACATCAATTTTAGCGAAGGTGGTATTGTGATATTAAATGATAAATCTATCAAAGGCTTGGAATTTGATGTGGTTTTTATTATGGTTAACGGTTTTAAAATTTATAATAATAATTTAGATGGTATGCGCAAATGCTTTTATGTGATGAGTTCAAGAGCAATTAAAAAACTGGTATTTTTTCAAAGCACAAACGATGCTATGTTAGATAAAATTCTACCTAATGAAAATATTTTACCAAGACAGGAGTTAAACTAATGGCAAAAAAAGACAGATGGTTTTTACCGACCAATACCGATAATTTTAAAATGATGGTAGCACAAGGCTTGATAACTAGCCCTGATGGCTTTAGTCCTGAGAAATATTATCAAGATGAATTACAAAATTACCCAGGTTTTATTCCTTTATTTAGAAACACTATTCCAGGTAAAACACTAAAGTTAATTGTAAGTGAGCAACCGGGAATGATTGCGTGTTTAATAGAGATAGATTTAAGCAAAATAACAGGCACGATAAACACTCAAAAAGGCGACAGTGTCGCTATTCAAGAGATACAGGATGATTTGATACTATTGCCAGCGCCTTTGCCATTATCAGTGATAAAGCAAATCATTTTTGCGTCAGAGAAATATAAAAAAGAATTGCTTAATGAGCAACAATTAAGCAGTAATTTTATTTTGGCAGATTTGAAATTGCAATCCAGTAAAGCTGATCAAAAATTATTTAAAGCGAATGAACAATTGGATATATCTGGTGGCAATAATGATTCCAAGGAGCATAACAACCCTCTGAATATTGATTATCAAAAAACTTATGCTTTTGGCGGATTGCTGGGTAATTTGTTCTATTTTTCAAAAAATGGCGGATTGAGTAATGATATTTATAAGGCTTTTTCCACTTCCGACAAGCAAGATTCAATTAAAAATGCAGATGAATTATGTATTTACCAGTATTTTTATCAAAACAATGGTGAAGGTGATTTATTGTATTTAATGTATCAGCGTTTAATAGAAAAAACAATTAACGGCAGTGATTTTAAGAATAATATTATTGAATTGTTGGAATCTAATGATTGGGACGAAAAATTGAAAAAAAGAACCCTTGAATTGTCGCAAAAATTACGGGATTTTGAAAACAATGATACCAGTATATCAAATAAATTCTGTATGGCAGAAAAGTCCTTAGAGAGATTGTTGTTAATGTTATTTCATCGTGATAGTAGTGAGGGATTGATAGATTACCAACTGGATTTATTTACCGAAGATGATTATGTGTTGTTTGCCCTATTGTTTGGTATTCGTGACAAATTTATTAAAATTCCTGAATTTATTAGAGCGTATCAAGATTTGCAAAACTTCCTCTCTTTTAAGATGGCAGAATATGCACACTTAAGTAATAACAGTAGCATTAAATTCCTTGACATTAAACCACCAAAAACAATACAGGAATTGTTACGCATAGCCAAAATAAAAAAACAAGTCGTAGAAAAATTGGCATTAAAAACTTGCGTAAGAACAATAATAAGTGGCGATTATAAATGCGAAAAAGGCAAGAATATTTACCAAGGGTTTATTGAGCCAAAGTATGAAATTATAGAAGATGAGTATTTTAAAACAATGTCAAAAAAGAAGATTGATGCAGCGTTATACAATCAACTTGAAAGACTTAAATGACAATTATTCCAGCACAGCCTTATGCAACTAATAGCCGTGCAGAATACCGTGTTTTTGACAAATTAAAAACAGCATTTGTTAATGATGATAAATATCTAGCCTTTCATTCCCTTAACTTAACAAAACATCGATATAAAAGGTTTGGTGAAGCAGATTTTGTGATTTTATGTGAATATGGATTGTTTGTGTTTGAGGTAAAAGGTGGTGGTGTTTGTTGTGAAAATGATATTTGGCAAACTGTTGATCGAAATAGACAGATGCACAAAATTCAAAATCCTTTTAAACAGGCAGAGGGTGCGTTGCACGCTATTAATGAAGAAATAAAAGATACCCACCTTTTTGATGCTTTAAAAATATCTGTTGGTTATGGGGTAATATTTCCAGATATTGAATTTTCTTTAAAAAGTTCAGAATGGGATTTTTCCACCATTTGTGACAGTCAAAAATTTAAAAATTTTGAAGGTTTTTTGCAGAAGTTTTTTGAATATTGGCACGCCAAAAAATCCAATAAAGACAAACTCACTGTAGAAAATATTAAGGCAATAGGGCAGTATTTGCGTCCAAATTTTGAAGTAATAGAGTCGCTATACAATCAATTAAATAAGTTTGAAGAGGCAAGTTGCCAATTAACACAAGAGCAATATAAATACCTAGATATTGCCGCTGCCAATAAACGAATTTTATGCTCTGGTGGTGCGGGGACGGGTAAAACTTTCTTAGCAGTAGAATTGTCTAAACGCCTTGCCAAAGAGAATAAAAAAGTGATGGTGGTGTGTAAATCGAAATGGCTAAGGCAATATTTAAGGACAAAAATAGTCAATGAATTTGTAACTGTTGCCACCATTAAAAGCGCAAAAATTACCATGAAACGAGCAGGCATCAGGCGCTATGAAGTGTTGATTATTGACGAAGGACAGGATTTGTTTAATTTTGATGACATTGCATGTTTAAATTCTTTGGTTAAGGGGGAATTGAAGCAGGGCGAATGGTATATTTTTCACGACATAAATAATCAATCCGGACTGTTTGATGCAGTAAATAAAGAGGCATTTGAATTGTTGAAAAGTTACCCCCATAGCAACATTCCTTTGACGGTAAATTGTAGAAATACCGGACCTATTATTAAAAAAATTACAAGTTTATTGGCAGTTGATATAGGTGGTTCTGAGTTGAAGAATGGCCCACAAGTTAGAGAATATAATGATAAGTTAAAAAACGGCGAAAGGTTGAATTTGGTAATAGCAGAATTGTTAAATGAAAGTATACCGCCATCGTCAATAACCATTCTTTCGCCTTTGTGTTACGAAGAATCGAGTGTATCTTGGGCATCTGAAAATCATCAAATCATTAAACTGGATGAGTTTTCCATACAATCATTTCCTGTAAAAAATATCAGTTTTGCTGAAATAAAAAACTTTAAAGGCTTGGAAAATGAAGTAATTGTTGTAATAGACTTACCCAAAATAATAACCCAAACCAATGAAGCGCTTTATTATGTTGCCATGAGCAGAGCCAAAGGGCTGTTGTGCGTTATTTTTTAAAAAATGGTATTATTCTAATAATTATTACAATAAATCAAGTGCAAAAAAAGCCCCATTTTCATGGGGCTTTTTTAATTAATTTACTTAATGAGAAAATCGGCGTTTTCTTCTGATTAAATAATAAGCGCTTAATGTCATTAACAGAATAAAGCCCATATCAAATCTAGCAGGTGCATTGGGATTGTAAGCACAACCACCACCACTGTTATTGTTATTGTTACTAGCAGCAGGTATTGCGATTGAAATGGTGCTTTCAACAACACCGTTAACTTGACCTTTGCCGTTGTTTTGGTCGCCGTCTGTGTCGTTTTCGCTGCCGTCTTTAATGGTGAGTTTAAGGCAGGTTGCACCTGTGGTTAGTCCAGTTTGCCAATGGGTATCGTCGGTGCAGGTGTTGCTTGTTTTGGATTGTATGTTGTTGTCATTGATGACAAAATTAGCCCAGCCAGTTGCGGGTGAGTATTTGCGTAAGATTGCATTTGCAGGGATTGGGCTGGTGAGTTCAATGATGACTTGGGTGGTGGCACTGAAGTTTTCAACAACATAGTCGTAAATGTCACCAGTGGTTAAGGTGTCTTCGGTGTTGTCGGAGAGGTTGTTGTCTGTTCTGTATTTTTTCATTTGGGCAAGGGTTAGGTGGGCGGTGTCTTCGCTCATGATGCCGAGTAGTAGTCTGGTGTTTATTGGACTGGTGATTTTCTTATTTTCTCCTACAAGTAATTCGTTGTTATGGTGTCCTATTTCTTTGCTGTCGTTGATGCCGTTGTTGTTTTTATCTTTCCAATCGGTGGGATGGCTTTCAACCAATTTGAGTTTTAGAACCCTTTCTGAAGAGTAGTCGCCTATTGTTACTTTTAATTTAATTGTTCGAGTGCCGACATCTGCATTGGGGATGAAAGTAACAAATGCACCGCTACCAATGACGGAAAAATCAGAACTGCTCCAAGTGTAAGATGATCCCCCACTTGCTTCAGCGTAAACAGTAACACTTGTGTCTGTTTTGATAATCAGCCGACCTTGATTTACACCTTGGGAGATAGTGAATCGCCTAATCACTGGGGCAGTATCAATAATATCCTTAATGTTAACAGTAAGGGTTTGCTCAGTGTTTTCATTAGCGTCATTGCCAGTGGCTTTGATTTTGACGGTGTAGGATTTTGTGGTGCTTTCGTAGTCGGTGTTGGTGCCGTCAAAACTTAGAGTTGCGTTGTTGGTGCCACTGAGACTGAATAAACCGCTGGTGTTTTCAATAATGCTGAAAGTGGCGGCGGTGTCGCTGGCGATGAGAGTGTGTTCGAGGTTGGTGCCTTCGTTGGTGTCAAGGGTGTTGATAGAAGTTATGGAAAGATCATGTTGCCAAATGAGGTTGAGAGTGTTTATGTAATCTAGAGAAGAGTGGCCAATATCATTTTCAAAATCAGAATGATAAGCATTCAAATTGATAGTAATTTCACTCAGTCCGTCGTTATCTGTAGCAGTTAATGTTGGCTCTTCCCATTGCCATTGTGTGGCGAAACCATTGTCATTAGGATTAACTGCGGTTGGAGTACGCACTATAAGGCTGTTAGACGAGCCTAAATAATAAGTGGTACTAGTATATAGTTTCACACTAAACTCACCCTCAATTGGCACATCAAAGTGTGAAACTGGCTTAATGCCTTGATCAAAGGTAACAAGGATAGTATTTACATTTATTCTTTCAATTTTTGTAATTATTGGCGAAGTGGCAAACGCCTTTGAGGTAAACAAAACCAATAGAGCAGTGACAATAAAGCGATTAAATATGTTCATAATAAACTTCCTAAGTTGATAATTAATGGTATTTGTTATTTCTAAGCAACGATGAGTGAAAGTGGTGTACTGTAAGCGTCAACTTCGCTGTTGTTAATATCGTAGCGGGCGGTAATGGCAGAATTGACCTGTTTGGTTGAGGGTCAATTTGAGGGCTTTGTGTTCGATTGCAATGCAATGTATTCATAGATTTTAAAATTAAGCAACGCAAAATGAGTTTTAAATTATTCCATAAAAAATCATATTTGTGCGAGTTTTTTTTAATTGTGGGTGGGTAATTTTTGACTTTTTTCATTCTTGTGGGTAATTGATTGTGCTATTTTCAAAAAATAAATGAAACAACCTGGCATGCATTCTCATTTCAAATATTGGTAAAAATATCTATGCTGTCAATAAGTAACAAGTGTTGTTACTAGAGACCTTTGCATAAATATGGATGATTAGCAAAATTCAATTTTTGCCCACTTGGTGATTTCCTTAAACCTTGCCCTAATAGGGCTAAGGCTGGGTTTAAAAAATTACCAAGTGGGTGAAACGAGGATTCTTGATGATTATTTATATTTATGCAAAGGTCTCTACTAGTAATACTTAGGCGATTATAAATCTACAGCATTCATTTTGTTTCTGAAAATGCTATAACTCATTCTTTTGCTTTATTCCTACGCCGTTTTAGGTAGGGATGGGTTTGTAACCCATCCTCTTTGCCTCATCCTCATACTCTGCGTGAGACTGAAAAAAAATATTATCATAAATCAGGCATAAAAAAAGTCCTGTTTCCACAGGACTTTTT
>Ga0256845_1002417_pt1 | contig 13541 bp, 11 predicted proteins | sample RiftiametaG_FD_189101 | JGI IMG/M metagenome (GOLD analysis project Ga0256845, IMG submission 189101) | Tube worm associated microbial communities from hydrothermal vent at the East Pacific Rise, Pacific Ocean - Riftia | ecosystem: Host-associated > Annelida > Integument > Unclassified ... | reverse complement strand
GAGTCGCCCACATATATGCTGATCAAAAGAATGGTCAAGTAGCTAAACAGGAGAATACTAAAAAAATGCTTAAATTAGCTGACATAGAAAACCAAAAATTAGAAACCTTAAAACAATAACAACATGGCAAAAGATTTATTTGAAGTTGCTGGAAAGCAAGGCTCGCAAGATAAAAACATACAGGAGTATGGAGAAGAGGAATTTGTCTTCAGCGAAACCGTACAGGGGAAAGACAATGAAGATGACCTTGGAGAAGATAGAGAGCAATTTGCTCCTGAAGGGAAAAAAGAAATCACATTTGATAATGATGATGAATTTCCAGAAGATGAAAATCAATTGGAAATGAATGATGAATTCGATTACGGGAACCAAGAAGAGGTTATTCAGGCTGATGCTTCTGAAGATTCTGGGGAAGACCCAAGTGATTCGGCTTCCGAAAATCAAGCAGTTGACCCTATTACAATAGAGGACTTTAACAAAACCATGAACACAAATTACAAGTCCATGGAAGAGGCAAAGGCTGATCTTGAAACGCCAGTTGCTCCAGTTGTAACGGAACAAGAAAAACAAGAGTACGGAAAAAGAACCAGTGCCATTTCTTATTTAGAAAATCTAAAAACAAAAGACGACAGGACTATTGTTAGAGAACACATGATAGCTGAATCAGGGCTTAAAAACCCAACAGAAGAAGAGTTGGAGGAAATAGATTCTAAAATAGAATCAATGGTCGATAATGACACTCTTTTTCTTAGAGCCGATCGTTATAAAGACAAGCTGGACAAGAGGGTGGATAATCTTTCTGCTGCCAATAAGCAAATTGATAAAAAAATATCAGATAATAAAAATCAAGAAGTTAGAGCGCAAAGAGTACAGCTTGATGCTCACTTCAATAAAATGAATAGTCAAGGCTCCATATATGGAGTCCATATTGATAAACAAGACATTCTAGAAGCTCGTAAAGATGCGACTTCTGGAAGATTCTTCAAAGAGCTGGAAAACAATCCGGATTTGGTTGCAGAGTTGTCTTTGCTCCGTCAGATGAAAAATAAATTCGTCAATAACGGGTCAAAGAAAACCTTTGAACAGGGTATAGAACATGTTATGGGCAAAGGGAACGAAAGTTCTCGTAGCAGCTCTAACAGAGAAAAAGCCCGTGGAGCTAACGCTAATAGCCAACGTAGCCATAGGACAAGATCTAGTTCTGGAGATGAATTAACGGATGCATTATTAAGTTAGGTCGAGCAGGCTCCCTACATCCATAATGAACCCGTTATTCTTTTTTTAAATGAAACATTAATTTAAAGATTAAAAAAATGGGAGTATTATTAAGAGGTTCCGCTGAGAACTTCAATCCTCAAGTAATGACAGAGGAAAATTCATTGGCCATCAAGATGATGAAGTCAATGGCATTAAGAAAAAAATCTATTGAGCTCTATACGAGGTACAGTAGATTCACATCTTGGATGCACACTACTGGTCGTACCAACCAGGGGGCAAAAGCTGGAAAGGTCACAAAAGCTGCAAATGAAATAAGCGACAACGCTTATAGAGTAAGTTATGAAGGCGCTCTTATATTGCCTGCAATAGCTTATGGAGCTGTTCAATTAGGAACTATTTTTGCTCCAGGAGTAACAAATCCTGATATGAGCGGTGTGTCCGGAGTGACTTACACGGGAGGTAAAACCGTAAGCACTATTACTACTGATACCATTGGGTCAATGGCATTAAAACATGATCCAGCAAATAACATTTGGGGAGATAAATTTAATCCAAATGATTCTGTTATTTTAGGAGCAGGGCTTGGTATTCAGTTTATATTCACAAGTCAGCCTAGAAAAGCTGCTGATGGCTCACATTATGTTGTCGATTTCAAGACAGTTGGACCAGCCAGTGATTTTGCCCCAGCTCATTTGGCAGATGGTGAAGTATTGACAGAGTCTGGTAACTTCTTTGGGCAAGGCTCAACCAGAGGCTATCAAAGACACACTAAAAATAGATGGAGAATAAATTACACATCTATTCACAGGTATGACCTTACAATGACAGGTTCGGCTAAAAGCCAAAAAGTTGCTTGGATATATAATTCAGATGACAGAAAATCTAAGTCATGGGAATTTTCAGAAGTTCTTAAAGGAGAGCAGATTTTTCATATGATGACTGAGCTTTCGTTAAGATACTCACGTATCTCAATGGATCCATCAAGTCATTCTTGGTATGAAAACTGGGGAACAAACCAATTGACCGTAACAGGATTCAATATGGAAACAGGTCTTACGGCACCAGTAATCGGTGATGGGTGGATTCCTCAAATAAAAGATAATGCGGAATTTGATTACGATCCTAATTCTGGACTCGCATATCTTTATATAGAAGCCATGATGATGTCTCTTGCCAACAGGTCCCCCAAAGGGTCTTCTGGTAACACATTTGTGTTTGTTACTGACAAGGTAGGAACAATGGTTGTGGACAAGGCACTTAAAAAACTTCTTGGATGGGGCAATGCTGCAGATGTTGGGGCTAATCCAGTTTCCAATATGTCTGTAAATATCCAAACTGGAGCTGAGAATGAAATTGGATTCTCAGTGACAAAGCATCATTACTTGAACAACGAAGTTATTGTAATGGAAGACGAGTTATTGAACAATCCTGGATTGCACAATACTTCTGGCGGCGTCACAGGTTCTGGTAACATCTATTGCCTAAACATGTCAGAGATTGAAGGAGTTTCAAACTTTGAAATATTAGCAAGAGCTTCTCGTCAGTTCAGAAAGAAAATGATTGATGGCATGCACTCATTTGATATGGCTGCTGACCAAAGTAATAAAGCAAGTTCTGGATTCGACGGATGTAGAGTTGCCTTATTGGGTGAATGTATGCCAGTTCTTTATGACGCACGTTCTTGTGGTATTTTGAGAGCTACCGCCAAATGGAATGGTGGGGCATTAGACGGAAGTGCATTCTTGACAGCAAACCCAGATTCATCATCATTTTTATATTAATACATTAATTTAAGAGCGGGGTCATACGGCCCTGCTTTTTTAAAACCAAAAAAATAAATGGAAACAGCAGCAAAACAAGAAAGTATAATTAATAAAGGAATCATTGACGAAAAAAGACTTAGAGGTAAATGGAGGTTATCATACAAAGTGACCAATACCATAGGTCATAATGGATTTGGTTCAAGAGGGTTGAGCACCTATGTTCACCCTATAACGGGTAAAAAAATGACGCTTATCATAGATGGTCAAAAAGTTCACTTGTATGAAATTATGTCAAGTTCAACAACGCTTGATCCAGATATTAATAGGAACCACAAAGCCTTGGTAAATTGGCTTTTGCCACACCCAGAAGTTATGGTAGATGACGTTTCTTTAGGCTCAGAAATCTCTTCTAAAAAGAATGGGAATTCAAAAATTAAATTAGTTAATATTGATTTTCAAGACCTTACTGCAATCGAAGATGAAGACACTATAGATAGAATGGTGGGGAGATTGTCTTTGTACGGTGGAACAGAAGCTATTGGTTTTGAAAAACTTGGGTATATACTTGCAGGGCTAGGGCTTCCCTACGAAGACAAAAGGTACATGAGTCAGACCCCACAAGCAAAAAAAACACACACAAAGTTGTTAAGAAACAAGCTTAAAAAGTTCGTGAAAGTTTCTGTGGAAAATGCCAAAAAAGTTGATGAAGCAATTGTCAATATTGAAGAAAACAAAAAAGTATATTGCGTAAAATTATTGCTGGACAATGGCGTGATTACTTATAATAACGGAATGTTGAAATACAACAACACGGCGCTCGGAACAGATATCCCGTCGGTTACTAATTTTCTATCCACTAATTCAGAATTTTGGTTAGAGATTCAAGATAAAGTTTCTAAAATTCTTAAAAATAGAGGTTAAAGATGAATTACACCTTAGAGGAAGTGTATGATTATATACTGGAATTGACAGACAAGAAAGGGTCTGATCTTTTCCAGTTACCTTATGTGCTGTCTGTTTTTCAATCTTCAACTCTTGATTTTATCGGAGAGAAGATACCAAGTATCGAAAAACAACAGCAAGTGACGCAGGATCTTCAAAGTCTTATGCTCACGTCAAAGGAAAGTGTCATTAACGATCTGAACGACCCTCACGCGGTTACTACGGCAATTCCTTCAGACCTTCATTACTTAGCCAGGGTAAATCCTATTTTTAAAGGAAACGTGACCAGTAAGCGTCCTAGGCTGGTTCGTCATGGTAATTTAGACGCTATGAAATCAGACCCTCATAACAGTCCATCAACAGAATATCCTATTATCACACAGTTTACTGATACTATAAAAATAGAATCTGGATACGTAGAGAAGCCAATATCCGTATTGATAACCTATTTAAAAAAGCCCTTGTACGCTAAACTTACGGAGCCAAACCAAAGAATAGTAAATCTTCCAGACGTTGTTATAGATGCCATTATTCTTAAAACAGAATCTAGGTTGTTAGGAAGTAAAGGAGATCCAAGATATCAAACAGCTTATAATGATGAACGCTCATTTAGAAAAGAAGATATATGAAAACAGAACAGCAAATAGTATATGATCTTCTTAACATTGTACATGGCGGTGAAGTTTCTAATGACAATGTTTATTCCGATAGGCTTATACGAAGCTTTCTAAGAACACATAGAGCTTCAAAAATGAATACGTTTTACCATAAAGGTCTTTCTGTGAACGATATAGTCTTTCAGGATCTGGGAACTTTAGAGCTTAAAAAATCAGGTAACGATTATTCCGTAGAAACACCAGCTTTTATAAATTTTGAAAATAATCAAGGTGTCTATGTAACCAAGTTTGGTTATAATATTCCGATTATGGACAGCGAAGCGTTTGATCTTTCTAAAATGAATTTCTATAATAATTCAAAACCAAAAGCTAAATTTGAATACAATAAATTAATCGTATTTGCTGGTTGTATTGATGAATGTAATTTTTTGGAATCATCTTTAAAAACAAAAGCTGTAAAGCAATTTGTAAAAGAATATAATGAAACTGATGATGAACCACATATATTTGTAAACGTTAGAGCTGTTCTCTATGATCCAGGTGATCAACCGGGATATGATTGGACCAAAGACCCTTATCCTTGTCCTTCAGAAATTATAGATAAAATAGAAACATCAACTCTTTCTAGAAACTTAGACTTAATGATCAGGATGAAAGGGGATCAAGTCGGAAATGCAATGTCAGATAAGTAATATCGATAATCATGAAAAAATGGAAATCTTCTCGGGACACTCTTACCATAAAAGAAATTTTTTCATGTTTCTACAAAGATTACTATCCTAAAGAACTAAACATACATGTTCCGGGGAGACAAAACAAAATAGACATTCCAGTCATTTTGGTAAAAAAAATAATAAAGACATTTCTGGAAATTTACTTTATAGACCTATACTTTTCAGGTAAAAAAGTTTTATATTTTTTTCTGGGAGGGAGAATGAGACTTGTTGCCATTGCCCCCATCCTTTCCATCCAGCATCACAAAATGACAAGGACCACGATTGGCTGGCATTGGTTTGAAAGACCGTGCAGGGAGGTCTGGTTATATGTAAAACTCAGAAAAAGAACAGGGAGTACGAATATTATCCCTAAATTTGATAACAGATACATCAAAGAAAATGATGTAGATATGTTGCAAACTGCGCAATCTGCAAAGAAACAAGGTATCATCAACAAAACAAATTTCATTTCATGATATCAGCTTTAGTATCATTTCAAGAACTTTTAGAAACTGTTAAAGATGACACGGGCCTATCCAACCTTCGCTCTCAGTATGAGCGAATATCTAGGTTTATAGCAAGAGCTACAGAAGACCTTGGTTATTCGGGAGCTCAAGTATTTAAAAAAGTACCTTACGTAAATGACGGAACCAATTTTGATGGAAAACGAATATGGATGCCATTGGACTGGATTGAATTTTACGGAATAAAAGATCAAGACGGGGAAGTTCTTAAAGAGAATTACATTGTACAGGGAAATTTTCTTCATTTTTGTGACGGAAAAACACGCGATAAAGCAGAGTTATATTATTATGGAATGATGGCAGATGGATTTGGATATCCATGCGTGACAAGAAATCAAAAAGAAGCTTTGTCTGCTTACATTATATGGAAGCTGATGGCTTCTAAGGCATTTTTACAAGCTTCTCACACATCATTAAGTCTTGCTGATAGGTATGAACAAAAATGGAAAGACCTAAGAGACGCGGCCATAGGGAATGAAGTTTGGCCAACGAACGAACAAGAGTGGGCTCAAATAGCCAACACTTTAAAATTCAGCACTAAAGATGCTATAATTTATTATGTGTACAATGACCTTGAAAGTGCATGCGCACTAGAGGCTAAAACCAAATGCGTATTAAGAGAAGTTCAGAAAATGATAACAGTATACCACTGGCAGTATGCCGACAGAGTTTCAAATATTGATTTAGCCCCTGCGGTAAGTCAAGGGTTCTTAGATGACGAAACAACAAAGCAATCTTTAGAGACCTTCATGGAAGGGCTTACTATCCCTTATGCAAATATCGGAAGAATAGGATTTGCTGTTCAGGGAGGTTCCGCAAGAGATTATGATATTTACGATCTCTTGAACTCAAATATAACAGAAATTGTTTTTGACACTTATTATAACAGCACTCTTAAACTTGATATTTACATATCAAAAGAATTTTATTCACATTCAAACATGTTTTTCAAACTTAAAGAAAATATATAATGTCAGTATTTGATTCTATTGCAAAATCGTTTAGAGTAGCAGGGCAATTACCTCTTGATGATAAAACATATTTTCCAACATTGTCGCAGATGCAAGACCTAGGTACAGCAAATTCTAAGGCGTATCAATACTATAAGTATATGACGGTAATGTGTGTCGAAAATGGAACAAGATATGAATGGAAAGAGGTACTTGTCGATTATACGGGCGGAGCTCTTCTTAGTAATTTCACATATGGTCCTGATACGGTAAGTAACAATATAGACTATTCTGATAAAATATATAATTTTGTTCCAGTATCAGTTTCCGCTGGGGCTTCTAGCTCAATAGCAAAGCCTTATATAATATTTAAGGTAAATCCTGCTGGCGCTGACTATCTAGAAATAGGAGATGTTGTTACGGGGCATTTTTCCCCAACAGTATTTATGACAGCAAGATATAAAGGTGGCCCGATAAATCAGCTTTCTAGCTGGGCCATAGCAACAGATAGTAATCCTCAAAATTGGTTCTAATGAAAAAACATGTATTTTTATTTTTAATTTTAATTGTCTCTTTTAGCTGTTATTCCCAGACACCAACTCAAAGAATTAGAACACAACTAAAAGTTGATTTAATTCCAGAAATAATTACGGCGGACAGTGTTCTTGTAACTAACGGAACCAATATACTTGGGTATGTTCCCAGGGCCGAACTACAACAGCAATTAACTTTGAGTGGTACTCAAATAACTATTAGCGGACAGAACACTATTGACATAGGGCCTTTGGTCGGAGCTAATGCCATATGGGGAAACATAACGGGAACACTTTCTAATCAAATAGATCTTCAGAGCTCTCTTGACTCTAAACAAGAAAATCTTACTTCGGGAACTAACATAAGGACTATAAATGGATTAGATATCCTTGGCTCTGGTAATCTAGTGGTGTCTGCTTCAGGCTCAGGAGTATCCGAACTTTCTGATTTATTAGACGTAAGCACATCAATACCTACAAACAGGTTTTCTTTAATGGCAAATGGGACGGCTTTTGTAAGTCGGGCTTTGGTTGAAGCCGATATAAGCGACTTAGGTAGTTATGTTGCTTTAACAGGAATGCAAAGCATAGGAGGCATAAAGATTTTTCAAGACCAAATAGAATTTTATAATGGAATAAACTTGCAATCTGCAAATGGGTTTATAGCTTTTTCCGCTCAATTTGATTTTTCTACAGGTGGTGTAAGCAATAGATTGTTTTTTGATTCTGGAAATGATTTTTCTTGGAAAAGCGCAGACCAAACAAATGGAACAGGTGCGACATTTGCGCAATCAAATACAGCTATTAGAAAATATACTTTTCAAGACGCTTCTGGGACAGTTGCATTTTTATCAGACATAGTAGGCGGAACAGGGGACTTTCTAGCTGATGGAACTGTACCAATGACGGGGCAAATAGATATGGATAGCAATAATTTATCTGACGTAGGAATATTAGAAATATTAGGTTCTCAAACTTCCGTCACTTTTAGGTTTGAAGGGTCTAATGAATTTGAAATATCTCCTTTAGGAGGAGGTTCATCTGATGATTTTATTTATAACTATAACACTTCTAGGTGGGAATTTTTAGGAGATGTAGATTTTAAAGGAGCGCTTACTGCGAACGGTACATCTATCAGCACAGATGACCAAACCGCCACAGAAGTTTCTTACGATAATGCTACATCTGCACTTATAGCTACAAACACTCAAGATGCGATAGATGAAGTAGCAAGCCTAGCAGGAGGTGCTGTAAATGATTTTGTCACAGGAGGGTCATTAACAGGAACAGACCTTACTTTGACTATTCCAAACCAAGATAATCCTGTTATTGATCTGTCAGGATTATCAGGCGGAACAGATGACCAGACAGCTACAGAAGTACCTTTTACACCAAATGGCTCTATAACGTCAACAAATGTACAGGATGCTATTATAGAAGTAAGAGATGAGGCGGTTACAGGAAGTACTGGAATAGTGGCAGAGGGGTTTTACACCACCACGGCTCTTGCTGAACACATAGTACCACATGGTCTAGCATATACTCCTTCATTAACAAAGATAACCGTTTCAGGAGGAAGCTCTATAAATTCACCGATAAATGTCAAAAGCGTTGATGCAACAAACATAACTTTTGTTGTAGGGTCAGAAACTGTAATCGCGGGAATTGATTTTTATTGGAAAATATTCGGCACAGGAACAATAGTAGGTCAAACCGCTGCAGAAGTAGTTTTTACCCCTACAGGCAACACTACAAGTACAAATGTACAAACAGCTATAGTAGAGCTTCAAACAGAATTAGATGGAGTAAGTGGTGGTGGTGGTGGAAATCCAAATGTTGCCTTAATCACATCTCAATCTGACTTAATCAACACAAACAATGCTGGGAAAATCTACTATATAACTCAAGATTTTGCATTAACGTCAGACGTTATTATTCCCGATTCGGTCACAATCTCGTCAAATGGTGGTGGTGTAATTGATGTTGCTGGTTACAAAGTCTTGTTTCAAAATTGCAATTGGGATATGGGAACGGATGAAAGAGTTTTTGATTTTCTTTATTATACAACGAGAACATATAACTACACAGCAACAGGTGGCGAATCTATTATTGATACTGGGTTGGATGTTGAATTTTATCCTCACGAATTACAAGTCGATGATGTGCTACTTCACGAAGGCTCTGAGCACGACTACACATGGAAATACGGAAAGTTCACAAATACATTTGAAATCAATTTTAATGGAGACTACTCCACTTTAGACGCAGGGGAAGAGGTCAAACTAATTTATACACACGATTTAGACAGGTCGCGTATTGACCCGACATCAACTTTTGTGAACGGAGATATTGACCTTTATAATTTTGGAATGCGGGATGGTGGTAATATTGATTTAAACACAGGAACAGACAATAGAAATATAATTAGACAAGCCCAACAAATTTGGAATATCGCAGGCGGGAAAGGTACGCTGATGCGCTCTGGGAACTACATGTATTCCCCAGTTTTTGAAAATGAACACGAGGGAGAAAAACCAAGAGGTTTATTTATAGAAGGTTTTGCTTCTTTTGAAATGGGGCAAAATACGGCGATAGGATTTCTTCATTCAGACCTTGATTATTCTAGACTTATAGTTGCTTTTAACACAACTAACAGTTATATCAGTGGAGGCCGTTTTGATGGATATTTAGAGACATTTCCACATGATGTTTATGGGACAGGTAGTTCTGGGGTAGGCATCAGGGTTAGAAACGGAAATCATAATCTTTTGCTCACATCAGAAGTTAGCAATACTACAGGGGATGGAGTTAATTTTAATGGAGAAGTAAATTTTATACACTATAATACTGTAACTGCGGATAAGTTTACAATTGGTTCAACTATCGATGCTTCGGGTGTTATATCCGCAGATCCTCTTTATTCGTATTCTGACTTGTGGGACATTACAAATCAGAAATTCGCTGATTTCGGATGGATGCTTGGCGGATCCAGCTACGCTGATGACTTTGGATTGGATACTCAACAGTTTTGGGCAGCTTATTATGATGCCACAGATACGTTTTTGTTCAAAACTGATATGATGGAAACATATAGGTTAAACAAAGTTCCTGAAAATGCAACACAATTACGGCTTATTATTTATACCCCCAAAGTTTTGTACTCGGCAGGCTTTGTTCAGTTCCTGACGGGCGAAAATGGGGATAGCCTAGACGGGATAACCGTTCAAGGCGTTCAAATAATGTCAGGTCCTGAATCTTTCGACACTACAATGCATGTGACCGCTCAGAATGTAGTAGATAATATCAACGCTTTTATTTCTACTCCTGAATACACTGCTCAATTAGACAGGCATGGAAAAGTTACTATAATTTCGGATGTAGTGGATGCGTCTTTAACGGTAAACACAACAAGAACTGGTTTAACCGTAGAGGAATCTAATGTTACCACTTCTGGCCTTAGAGGAACAATATATGCTCCTTGGCACAATTCAAGAATCACGGTGTCGAATGCTAAAATATTCAGAGGTAAACGACAAGGATTGTCCAATCTTTCTGCTGATAGTAGAATTACAGGAGTTCTTTTCAGCGAGATAGGAAGAGGCTATGATGGTATAAACGGAGTTGGGACGAGGGGTAATCCAGGATGGGTAATCGATTTAGAAGATGGTTATCGAAATATAAATCATTCAGAAATTGATCATAATTACTTTAGAATTTCTAAAGGAGGTTTCATAATTCTTAAAGGCACTAGAGATATATCGATACATGACAATGTATTTGAGTATTCAACTTATCCAAGTTTTAACGTAGTAAGTGCAATAGACTTGCAAAATGGCGAGCAAACATCTTTTTACAACAATTTGGTAAAAGGCGTTGAGCTAGGACTAGGAAGAAATACGGAAGCTTTTGGAAATCGAATGTTTGACACAAAAGTAACATTTCAAATGGAGGGTTCAAAGTTTCGCGATAATTCTATATTATATGATGTTATTCTTTCAGACAGTTCAACAGGGCAAGAATATGGTTTTGCCTATATTCAAAGGAATAATTTTTTCTACACCAAACCTTTGACCAATGGGAATCCCATCATCCGCTACGCCCAAGGGATGATTTTAGAGGATTTAGTTTTTGATTTGAACAATGTCAATATAGACGAAGGGATATTAAAAGTGGGGGATTATGACTTTAGAAAGGAACAAGGCTACTTTAAAAACATCACCATTAAAAACGCACACTATTCAGAATCAGCAAAAGGTACAGGCATAGGCGATTTATCAACAATGGATATATACGGGTTTGATTCTACCGTAGGATTAAGAATTTCAGGAGGTTTAGTAAGAGATATAAAATGGAATAATATCAATATCGTCGGGGGATCAATATATGGGTGGTTTTTAGGCTACCCAAACACAGTAGTGGCTGATGTGAATGATTATAAAACATGGCATATCACACAAACAAATGTAACTATTGATGATGATGGGTATTTGCTTGGGTCTAGATTTATGTTTGAAACGGATAAAGACGTTAACATATATTGGCAAGGAGGCAGCTTAAACATGAAGCTTGGAAATGATGGGGATAGTAATTCTTTTTTTGATTTAAAACACAACGGTTGGTCTACTTTTAAAGATGTAACATTTACAAGTGAAGTTGCTACGACGGCTAATTTAATTGGTCAACCTTGCGCTAGAATCTACTTTGTCGATTGTTCATTTATAAATGTCACTATGCCTTTAAGAGCAGGAGATAAGTTCTTATACACAAAACCTCATGTAGACATGGAAGTCTACTCAGATAACATTGCAGCATTGGCTGGAGGAATACCAGTTGGGTACTTGTACAGAACATCAACGGGGCAAATAAACACCACTTTTTAACAAAAACAAGTAGCGGAAACGCTCAAATTTATATACAGAACTAATGACAGAAAAAAGAAAAAAAGAAATCAAAGCGTGGTTTGTAACCGTTTTAGGAGCTATTGTATTAACAATTAATTTTTATCCATTTATGGATGCAAAGCTCAACAGATCTATAGAAGCCCCGGTATGGGTTGAAACGGATACTTATTTAGCTGTTGCAGGATTAATATTATTTTTTGTGTATCCAATTAGATACGTATTCAAATTTTTAGCCAAAAAGTATGGAGTTAATATTGACAGCGAAAAATAAGATGCCGGTTAAGACAGTAGTTGAGCAGTTTATATTATTATTATTCCCCCCTCTAACAGCTTTTTTGACTGCTTTATTTGGTGGTGGATTCTTATCAGCTTTAATCCTTGCTGCCGTAGTTAAGATTGTGCTTTATTTCTTTACAAAGGAGATTAAGAAATTTTCAATGTGGTTAAGAAAAAACTACGAAAAAATCAAAAATACAAGAACATTAAAAACTATAGAAATGAAAAATAATATTTTTAAAATAAAAGTGTTTTCGACTGTTGCTATAGTCATGGGACTTGTTATGGCAATCTTAGGAATGTATGAATCATGGAGCCAGCATGCCGGAACCGTTCACGACCCTATGTTGTACGCGACTCTATTCTGTATATCGTCCGCGTTTTTAGTTAGTAATTCAAACCACCCATTTAAAGAAAGGGAAATCACTAAAATATTTGGCATATCCTATAAGCTAAAACATGCTCACATGGCTATAGCTTTGTTTTTTGGGGGTGTTATTGTGTTCAGTGTCAATAATTCAATATGGTGGGTAGAAACGTTGCATCTGTTATTTACAGGGCTGGCAATTGGAACAGGCTATATCACACTATTAATTTATCCTGAAACAAAAAAAGGTCATACCTGGGCATTGGTCGGATTTATAATTGGAGTGAGCGGATTCCTTCTAGCATACTTATTTCATATCTATAGCATTGCGTGGGGTGAAGTGATTGCAGCTTTTCCTTTGATTGTATGGATGTACATAACTCTTAAAATAAAAACAGAATCTTTTCTGTGACCCCTAAAACTAAAGCGTGATGACAGAAACAAAAAAGAAAAGCTTTAGCGATTGGTTTCAAAACAATATTGTCAGCCTTGTTACTTTAGGGGCTATAATTGTAGGGGCTGTCTATTGGGGAGAAATGCAATCACTTATATTTAGCAATGCAGAGATAAAAGTAAGAACAGAGGACTACATGCAACAAAAACCCTCGCCAAAAGATGAAGCAAAGGCATTGATAATGGACAGCATTAACACAACACACGCAATGAAATCAAGGTCTAAGCGTGATTCTGTTATGGGGGCTATACTAGAAAAGATTAAGCATCAAGATTCAATA
>Ga0256845_1002416_pt1 | contig 13544 bp, 7 predicted proteins | sample RiftiametaG_FD_189101 | JGI IMG/M metagenome (GOLD analysis project Ga0256845, IMG submission 189101) | Tube worm associated microbial communities from hydrothermal vent at the East Pacific Rise, Pacific Ocean - Riftia | ecosystem: Host-associated > Annelida > Integument > Unclassified ... | reverse complement strand
TCGGTGTCGGTGTCGGTGTCGGTGTCGGTGTCGGTGTCGGTGTCGGTGTCGGTGTCGGTGTCGTCTTCCCAACCTTCGTCGGGCTCGGGGCCCCCGTAGGACTCAGCGCCGCTCACATCCACCTCCTCGGTGGAGCTATCGCCTTCGGTGCTGGATGAGCTGCCCTCTTCCATATCGTCCATGGTCTCGCCGTCCATGGATTCGGCCGAATCCATGCCATCGATCTCCGAACCTCCGCAACCCGTGATGGCGAGGCCCACGACGAGGGCCATGGCCCCGAGCAGACTGGGAGCGGGCGCCGAGACCGTCCACAGCCGCTGACGGCAAAATGGGCAGTCAGTCTCGGTGGAGCGGATGAGTCTCTTGCAGGCGGGGCAATGTTGCATGGCAAGAGGGGAGTCACGGACAGAGGGTGATTCGATCATCTCGATCTGAATGGAGCGATCTCGCTCCCGGGCGCTCAGCCGGTCTCGAAGTCGTCACCGTCGTCACCGTCGTCACCGTCGTCCATAGTGGCGTCGCGGCTCTCTGGTCCGTCGTCGCCCTCTGATCCGCCGCTCTCGCCGGGATCGCCGCCGGGCGGGGGGCGATCCCGGCGCGAATCGATCTTCGACAGCTCGGGCAGTGTTGCATGGTCACTATGACAGTGTTGTGGCTGCGGGTTTCGATCACGGGAACTGTCTGCGACCGAGACCAGACCCTATCCGCCTGCACTGCGGGCCAGATCTCGGTGGATCCGTCGATGCAGCAGGTGCTCGTCCTCCTCCACCCAGCGCCGCGCCCAATCCGAGAGCGTGAGGTCCTCGCTGGCGAGGGAGCGGACCACCGCCTCCATCAGCTGAACCACGGCCAGACAGTAGTGCGAGTTTGTGCTCATGCTGTCGCTGGTCTCGGCGAGCCGCCCCATGAGGGTCCGGGCCCCGGCGATGGCCTGACCGGGGGTGCTCCGACCCAGGGCTACGGCGATCTCGCGGACCATGAGCTGACGGTCGCTGGGCACGCTGAGTTCGGGGAGCAGGCTCAGGGCGCTGTCGACGGCCGTCTGGACCGACTCGGGACTGCCGAGGCTCGCCCGGGCGGCCGCGAGGTGGAGCTGGGCGATGACGCTGGTCAGTTCACGGTCGTTCCCCACGCGGGCGTGGAGCTGGGTCAGGAGGACCCCGAGGCGCAGCTCGAAGCCCGCGCGGCGCAGGGTGGGGGCGGCCTGGGCGAGGAAGTTCGCGTACTCGGCGGGGAGCTCGGTGGCCAGGGCGTCCCCGTGGCGCTCGACGATCGTCATCACGGTGGCGACGAGTTCGCTGCGGTCGTAGTAGCCGGCCAAGAGCAGGGCGTTGCGGAGCAGGCGGGGCTGGTCGGGGAGCTCGAGCTCCCCGACCCCCGCCAGGGCGAGCTCGAGCCGGGGCAGGGCGAGGGCCTCGGGGAGGGCTTCGAGATACTCGAGCACCATGCCCAGGTCTTTGGCGCGGCGCTCGGGCCCGAGGCCGGCCTGGGCGGCGAGGATGCGATCGAAGAGGGCGGCGAGGCGCTTGGGTTTGGTCAGCAGGGCCAGGCCTTCGAAGGGCTCATCGTCCTTTTGACCCCAACGTTCGAAGGCGTCGACGTCGTGGCGGGGGTCGAGGATCCGGGAGAGCTCGACGAGGCGGTCGTACTTGAAGCGCTCCATGTTCCCGAGCCGCTCGCGCGCGGTGATCGGGCCGTCCGGGTCGGCGCTGAAGGGGGCCCCCGGTGGCAGGCCTTCGAGGGCCTGCTCGATGCGGGCTCGGTAGGCCAGGAAGGCGGCGAGGTGAACCGGGTCGCCGGTCGTCGCCGGCGGCGGATCGAGTCGAGCTCCGAGCAGAGTGTGGGCCGTCTGGAGCAGCTCGGTCGCGTCCCGGGGGCGGCCGAGGCGGGCCATGCCCCAGGCGAAGATCAGGTGGACGTAGGCGTGGGTGAGCAGCTCCGGGTGGGTCGACTCGATGGTCGAGCGCAGGCGGGAGGTGGATCGATAGGTGCCCAGGATCTGCTCGAGCTCCTGGGCGAGGCGCCCGAGGTCGTCGGCCTGGTCTGAGCTGCCGTAGCCGCGGACGAAGGCCGGGATGTTGCGGGCCAGACCGACCCCGTCTCGGAGCGCGCCCAAGATCGCGTCGCGGGTCTGAAACAGGGCCAGGCGGTCGTCGCCGGCGGCGTCGGCCAAGGCTGCGCGGACCAGCCACAGGGTCCGCAGATCCAAGAGCGGGCCGTGGGTCGCAAAAAAGCGCTGCAAGACCACGAGCTGCTCGCCCTGGAGGGGCGGGGTCTCTGCGCCCTCACAGGTCCGGACGATCACGGCCGCGGCCGCGGCCCGGACCATGTCCTCGTCGAGGTCGTCCTCGACCACATCGACCATCCCCAGCATGGTTGTGTGGTCGGGACAGCCGAGCAGGTCGGCCTCGCTCTGGGCCCAGCGCCGAGCGAGGGCTGGGGTGGTCGGCCCGCTGTGTGGGCCCGCGGTCCACAGGGCTCGGGACCAGCACAGGCCGGCCTCGCGCGAGCGTTGGAGGCCAGCTTGGAGGCTGCCCAGCTCGGCCCACAGGGGGGCGCGGGCCGGGTCTCCCAGCGGGAGCTCGAGCGCACAAAAATTGGTCTCGAGCCTGCGAAGGCGCTCCTCGGCCTCGCTGCGCGGGACCTCGACGGGGCTCGGGTCTACGGACGCAGTCGGCGGGTCTGGGTCGGGCGAGTCCGATTCGGGCTCGGGTACCTCGGCCTCCGGGGCCTCGCGGGTGGCCGTCGAACTTCCACGCTGGCGTCGCCGGCCGTCGACCTTGGATCGGCTCTGCTTTGGGACCTGGCCGTCACTCCATTCGACGCCCACGCTCACGAAGTCGTCGAGATCGAAGGTCGCGCCGAGCACCCAGGGTTCGAGCGTACCCATGCCGGCGCTGACGATGTAGTCCACCCACTCGGCCAGAGGGGCGAACGCGGCCTCGTCGAGGCTGGCACGCGTGAACGAAAGGGCTGGGCCGGGCGTGAACGAAAGGGCTGGGCCGGGCGAGTCTGGGCTGGGTGAGTCCGGGGTCAGCCACACCAGCTTCTGGGCGCGCCGGTCGTCACCCACCAAGAGCTCCCGCAGACGGCTCGGGCGCAGCGGTGGATCGATGGTCGTGCCGAGGGGCAGGTAGAGTTCGGGGATCTGCGCGGCGGGCACGTAGGCCTGGGCGTCGAGGTCGAGGGCTGGGGGACCCTCTGCGCTGCGCCGGGCACGGAGCACGACGACCGTGCCCTCGGGGCCCTCGGCCGTGCAGACGCGCAGCCGCGCGATGACGTCGTCGGGCACGGTTGTGACCAGGCGCTCGACCTGTTCGAGGGCCCGCTCGCTGACCACCCAGAGGTCCGGTGCGCGCCCTTGCGGGGCCCGGACCAGGCGCGGCGTGACCTGGAGTCGGCGCTCCGGGAGGCGCGGCGTCCAGGTCGAGGTCGCGGGCAAGGTGACGTCGGTGAGCGCGTCGAGCTCGGTCCAGGGGCCGTCGGGAGGGCGCAGCCACCGTGGGGTCTGGGCCCGGTCGCCGTTGGGCTCGGGCCGTCCGGGGATCAGCAGGAGCTGCCCGGGCGCACACTCGAGGCGCTCGCCCTGGGGGTGGCGGTAGCCGAGCTCCACCCATACGCGGCCCCCAGGGCGGGCCAGCGCGAAGGCCCGCAGGGGGGTGTCGCGCTCGAGCGCCCGCAGCACGGCGTAGTAGGGCGGATCGGCGACCCGGCAGAGGTTCCAGCGTCGCTCCTCCGAGTCGCAAAAGAACGCGAGCCGCTGGTCGCTGGCCCCCAGGCGCAGGAGCTCTCCGCTGACCCCGAGGTAGGCCTCGTCACCCTCGCTCAGGAACAGGACCTCGCCCAGGGGGGGCGTGGGCTCTGCGCTGGCCTCGCTGTGCATGGCCTCGGCCCAGCACGAGAGCGGTTGTCCGTCGCGCAGCTTTCGGCGCAGGACCTCGACCCCCGCCTCGCGCAGCCGCCTGCGCTCGCTCCGGTCCAGATCCGCGCTCGGCTCGAAGGCCAGACGGGCGTCGTCGGTGTAGGCGAAGCTCGTCGGCGACGCCTGGACCGCAGCCGGCACGAGCCCAGACTCGAGGGCCGCGCGGAGGGTCGGGAGGTCCGCAAAGACGACGGTCGCCATGTAGGGACCCTGTACTCAGTTCTCGTGGATCTTGCCACCCTTGAGGGTGATCTTGCTCGATCCCTTGACCGTGATCTTCTTGCCCTTGATCACGATCTCACCGTTCTTCTTCATCGAGAGCACCGAGGATCCGCAGCTGATGACGAACTCGTCGCCCGCGTCGATGGTGAACTTGGTCTTCGCTCGGGCCATGAACGGCCCGTCGGTGGACAGCCCCACGCTGCTCTTGCCCTTGGCGCTGAGCTTGGTCCCGGCGCTGATCTGGACCGCCTTCTTGGCGCTGTGCGAGATCGTGGCCGCGCTGCACTTGTAGGCTCCGATCACGCTGTGGCTGCTGGCGCCGCCGACGGTGACCGATTTGACCGCGCCGACGATCTCGGCCGAGGCGGCCATCACGGTCGTGGCCATGGCGCCACCGACGGTGATGGCGAAGGCGGCCCCGACGGTCGTGGCCTTGGCGGCGGTCACGGTCTGGGTGCAGGTCGAGCCGATGGTCTCGCTGAGGGCCGAGCCGACGGTGATGGTTTGGTTGGCGCCGATGGTGATGGTCTGATTTTTGCCCACCGTCAGGGCCATGTCGGCGCCGATGGTCTCGCTGTGGTTGGACCCGACCGAGATGCTCTTGTCCACGCCGATGGTCGAGCTCTGGTTGTTGTCGACGGTCTTGGTCCGGTCGTTGCCCACGCTGTGGGTCTCGTCGTTGCCCGTGCTGACCGAGGTGTTGTTCTCGATCACGACGTTCCAGTCTCTCTGACCGTGAATAAAGACCTCCTCGGCCCCGGCCGCGTCGTCGAAGCGCAGCTCGTTGCTGCCGCCCCCGCCGGGCGACGAATTTGTTCGCCAGCCGCTCTGGGTCGAGCTTCCAGGCAGGGCGAAGGGCGGCTCGTGCTCCCCGTTGTAGACGCAGCCCGTGACCAGGGGTCGGTCGGGGTTGCCCTCGAGAAACTCGACCACGACCTCCATGCCTACACGCGGGATGAATTGGGCACCCCAGGCACCCTGAGCCCAGCTCTGCGCGCAGCGGATCCAGCATGAGGCGTCGGTGGCGAAGCTCGGGTGCTCCTCCCAGTGGAACTGGACCTGGATCCGGCCGTGGGCGTCGGTGTGGATCTCGTCGTCGCCGACCACGGTCGCCGTCTGGGGCCCGCGGACTCTGGGCTTGGGGGTCTGGTGTCGAGGTCGAAGGACCGCGCTCGAGGGCACACACTCGAAGCTGTTGCTGTATACGACCGTCTCGCCGCGGCCGCCCATGGTCCCGCTGCGGTTGGACGCGCCGCGGTGGCTGACTCTGGTCACGATGTACTCCCCAGGGGCGCCATCGAGGCTGTGGGCGTCGGTGGTGAAGCGCATGCCCGGGCGCAGGCCCGGTGAGTTGCTCGTACCCCGAGCGGTCTCACCCGCGAGCGCGAGCGCGTCGCTGAGGTCCTGGGCGCGCTCTTCGAGATCATCCGACTCGAAGCGGCGCTGGCCGTGGGCGTAGAGCCGTCGGACCCGCCCGCGGGCGTCCGCATCACCGGCCTCGGAGCTCAGCAGATCCGTGGGTGTGTTCCAGTCGAAGTCGCCCCTGAGCACCGCCGTCGTGGTCAGCTGTTGCCGCCACTCGAGGGACTGGAGGGACTCGGTGTCGGCCTGGTCGGGGTTGTGGCTGACGAGCGGAAACTCGTCGCCGCCGTCGACGTTCTCGGCGCTGGGGTACTGGGCGTTGTCGTCACAGAGGACCGCGACCTCGTGGCCGACGTCGGGGTCGTGGTGCAGGTAGTAGCTCACCCCTGCCTCCTCGAGGAGGCGGTGGACATAGTCGTAGTCGGTCTCGCGGTATTGGACGCAGTAGGTCCGGGGGGCGCTGCCGCGACTCGCCGCGTCGACCTGGGTCGTGCGCGAATAGTCGCCGAGAGCCTCGTCGAGGACCTCCACGACGATGTCCATAACGCTCAGCTCCTGCCAGATCTTCGAGTGTCTGCGCTGCTGGGCGAGCTCGAGGGCCGAGACCGCGCGGATGCGCAGCACCGTATGGTGGTCGACCTGACCCAGGAGGTCGACCCGGAGCACGACCCCAAAAAAACAGTGCACGCTGTCGCCGCGGTGGGTGGTGACCTCGCAGGTCGCACCTAAAAACTCGTCGAGCTCGGCGTCGAGGGCATCGGTGGAGATCTCGAGGGTGATCCGACACCCGCCGTTGAGCTCCTCCTCGCAGTGAAAGGCCAGCAGCTGCCAGTCTGCGGCCGGGCCATCGTCGAAGGTCACCGAGTACTCGAGGGTGGCAAGCGCGTGGGTCATGGGGTCCTGAACGTCCTACGATGCCACGGCTGTGTCCATCTGGCAGCTGGTATCGACTCAGGGGGGGGGATCGGAGGCTCTCGCAGCGGAGGGGGGCAGAAGGGAGGTGCTGCGGCCGCAGGTCTCAGGTGCCACGAGTGTGGATTGGGCGAGCACGCTGACACTCGCCACACCATTGTGGGCCGCTATTTGTGAATGCAATATATGGGAGCCCCGAAGCCCGCCGACTGGCGTGACCGACCCCGCCGTCTCGTCGACTGGTGTGATCGCCAGAGGCTGGCGCGTCGAGTCATGGCGACGGGCCCCCGGGCTGGACTTTTGCGAGTTCAAAATACCAATCGACCGCCGCCTCGGCGGGTTTGGGCGCGGGTGTAGCTGACTCCGTCGACCTTGATCCCGTCCGGGTCCACGATGCTGATCAGACCGCCGTCGTTGCTCAGCTGCGCACCCTCGCCCGTGAGCGTGACGGTCGTGGTCGCCCCGGCCGAGAGCGAGCCCGAGAGCGTGTCGGCGTGTTTGTTGATGTCGCGTATCGACCAGCCCCGGAGGTCGATACGCGAGCGTCCGATATTGTGGATCGTGACCTGCTCCCGACCCGGGTCATGGCCGGCGGGGTTGATTACCGCGCCGACCAGGCGGACTCGGCCGTGTCCTCCGCGGGGCTGATCTTCACCCTCGCTCGAGGCTCCGGGCTCGGGGGCGTGACCCGAGAGCGCCCGGCCGCTGCCGTCGTCCGTGTGCCAAGCCTGCGATTGGAAGGCCAAAAACAGGGCGACCCAGCGCTCTCGCAGCACGACGTTGTCACCGCGGTGCACGGGTGGAAACCACAGCAGCAGGCCCCCGTCTTGCCACGGTCCGTCGTCCCGCGACCAGCAGTCTCGGCTGCCCTGGTTCATGTGCACGCGGTGCATGCCGGTCGCGGGGCGAAACCCAAAGTGGGGGTCGGGGTCGTGCTCGGGCCCAAAGCGCTCGCCGAACACATACAGGAGCGCCCCCTCGTCCCGCAGGGCTCGACCCACCCACAGGTCGAGGAGCTCGTTGAGGTCGTTGTCCGGGCCGGGCACATCGTGGGCCAGCGCCCGCATATGACGGCGCTCGAAGAGATTGCCGCGGACAAAGTCGAGGGCCTGACCACCCGGCTTGGGCTGGAGGCCCCGGAAGCCCAAGGGGAGTTCGCGCAGGCCCTCGAGGATGGGGTGGTCGAAGCGATCGTCGAGCAGGTACAGGAGCTCGGACGGCCAGCTCCTCGACTTCACGTTGACCGCGATCCGATAGTCCTCGGCGCTGTCGACCGCGTGGATGTGAAAGTGGGGGGTGCGGCCGCGCCCCTGTCGGCCCGCGATCGGCCGGGCCTTGAGGACCCCGTAGCGCTGGATCGGCATCCGGCACCCTAGCAGTGTTTTGGGGTGCCTCGAACCCTCCAAGCCTAGGCCGGCTGCGCACCGTTTTCGGCTGGGTGAGTTGGGGCCCCTCCCTCGCCGAGCGCGGAGGACGGTAGGGTCATCGATGTCTTTCTGACGAGCGAGGGCAAGACACTCGTCGAGTGCCTGGATGCGGAAGTGCGCCAGGCACTCGCGCCGTTGACCGGTCGCCTCGACGCCCCGGATCAGCGGCGGCTCCAGGTGTTGCTTCAGCGCATGCTCGAATCTCCGGAAGCGTGAAGTCGAGAGCCCAAGTGATCAGTGGACCAGTGGGCCATCTCCAGGGCAGGGGCAGGGGGAGTCGGGGCATTCGTGAACCGGCACAGAGGGCGTACCATCGGCGGGCATGGGTTTTCACAGTCACTCGTGGGTGTCTCCCGAGAGCAGGGGCGAGGGCCGCCTCCCGGCGACCGCGCTGGAGTCGAGGATGGGTCGGGCCGCAGCTGTGTGGGCGATCCTGGCGTGGGCTCCCGCCTGCGTCGGGGACGAGGCGACCGAGAGCTGCGAGCCGATCGAGCATGCCTTCATGTCGGCCGATCCGAGCGACTTGGTCGAGCGCACGCCCGGCTCCCTGAAGTTCGAGTCCGGGCGCTTCACCCACGGTGTCTACCCCGGCGGCATCGACGGGTGGGAGAGCGACATCGAGGAGGCCGGGGTCGAGGCTTATGTCGACGTTGTCGGCCGTGATGTGGCCTGGGTGTACTTTTCGAACAATTGGTTCGAAGAGCCGACCTTTCCGAGCGCGACGGTCGACTGGATCCATGAGAGCGCTCGGGTGCCGTGGATCCGACTCATGTTGCGCAGCGCTGTCTATGGGGTCAGCGGCCCCGATCCGAGCTTCTCCGTCGAGCGCATCAACGCGGGGGATTTCGATGTCCAGCTGCGCCAGTGGGGTCAAGACGCGGCCGCAGCCGGCACACCCTTGATCGTCGAGTGGGGCACCGAGATGAACGGTGTGTGGTTTCACTGGAACGCCAGCCACAACGGTGGGCGGGACCAGGGCGCGCAAAACTTCGTCCTGGCCTATCGCCGCATCGTCGAGTTGATCTCGGAGGGGGGCGCGGACATCTCATGGGTGTTCCACGCCGATGTGAACGACGACCCTGATGTCTGCTGGAACCGCTTCGAACGCTACTATCCCGGCGACGATGTGGTCGATTGGATCGCCCTTTCGGCCTACGGTCAGCTCCAGCCGGAACAGGAGTGGGAGTCCGTCGACCTGATGTTGGACAGGGCCGTGCCGCGTGTGGAGATCATGGCGCCCGGTCGGCCGATCGTGCTCGCCGAGTTCGGCATGAACCACGTCCGAAGCGAGCCCGAGGCGGCGGCCTACGCCGGCGATGCGGTGGCCGATATCCTGGCGGGTCGCTGGCCCGCGCTGGTCGGGTTCTCCTGGTGGAACGAGACCTGGGAGAACGACGACGATCCCACCCACGACACCGACATGCGTGTACAGACCGGGTCGGTGGGGCCGGCGCTCGCGGAGGCCTTGGACGACCCGCGGGTAGCGATCAGCTTCGCACCCGGGGACTGAGCCGAGAAGCTGCTAGCGCTTCACATACTCGCGGATGATCGAGCTGAATGCTTGTTCTTCGACCTCATGGCCGAGCGCCGCGCCCAGCACCGCCCGAGCTCGTGTCGTCTCGCGTTTGACCGTAGCCGGTGAGATCTCCAGCGCATCGGCCACATCCGCGATGTCGAGGTTCTGGGAATAGCGCAACTGAACGACCTGATATTGGCGTAGATTCAGCTTGCCGAGCGCCCGCTCTACGTCCGTGTTCCGGGCGACCCGCACACTCAACCGCGTGCTCAAGAACTGCATAGGCATGGCGTCGAGGTCGAGCACGGCGCTAAGAAAGCCGTTCCTCCGCTTATTTTGTGCGTAGTACTGCTTGAGCTTGTTGGACGCGACCTTGAACAGGAAAGCATCCCACTTCTGCACCTCGGAGTGTTTGGCCACGAGCACCTGCATACAGTCGTGTGCGAGGTCATGCAGGTCATCGTCGTCGGCCTTCCCGCGAAGGTATCCCGTCAGTCTAGGGAGGTAGCTGGCCACAAACTGATCTAGATCATTGTCCATTGTCATCGATCTTTCTTCGTTTCTTCAATCTGTGGGTGGTAGCGATCAAACCGGCAGCTGCGGCTGCACCGGCAGCCAGCACCGCGATCGTGCGGGCGTTTCGATGTGTGACTGAAAGCGCGGCTCGGAACTCGGCCACCGAGGCGAACCGTGCGTTTGGATCGGGGCGTAGCGCTCTGCCGAGCACCCGTAGCTGCTTGCGCGAGAGCCTCTCCGCCCCCGCGTAGTCTCGCGCCGCGTGCGGACGCCAGTTGTCCAACCACGCATCGAAGGGAAGTCGGCCCGAGAACAACTCCCAGGCAGTCATGGCCAGCGCAAACTGATCCGAGCGGGGCGTCGCGTCGCCGCGGCCGACTTCCGGGGCCATGTACTCCATCGTTCCGAGGCCAAACTGTCCACGAGGTACCAACTGAGTGCTCACGGGTCGGCCTCGAAGCCGGTATGCCAAACCAAAGTCGACCACGCGCGCGCGACCCTGAGCCGTGATCAGGATGTTCTCGGGTTTGATGTCGCGGTGGATGATGCCTGCGGCATGGGTGGCCTCGAGGGCCTTGGCTGCATCGTCGACCACAACAACGCGTTGCTCTGCGCTCGGCCGGCCCGCCATCCACGACCGGAGACTGCCCCCAGCCACGAACTCCATGATGATCGCCATGACGCGCGTCTGCGACCGCGCAAAGTCGATGCTCATCGTGTCGCAATCGTAGACGTGTACGACCTCGCGGGCATCGACCTGCGCGAGTGCCTGTGCCTCCGCGGTCACCGACTCGAGCACGCTGTGGTCTGCAATGGGGATGCACTTGATAGCCACGTCCCTCCCGATGTTTCGGTCCCAGGCACGAACAACGACCCCGAAGGCTCCGGTGCCGAGGACTGTGCGCAGCTCGTAGCGTTCCCGCAACACCGCTGTGCGCCCCTGAGCGCTGGCGACAGCGAGAAGCCCGCCAAGGGCCGTCTCGGCCTGAGCGACCGCCCGGTTTCTACCCACGAGATCGGGGGAGGCCCAGGTCTCCCGAGTTCGAGAAAAAAGAGCGCCGGGAGCTGAGCTCTTTCGTCCAGAGCACGGACCTCGAGGAGGAGACCGCCATGCAACGCACCATCATTCTCCTCGACCTCCCCTGGACCCGCGACAAGGACCCGAGGGTCCCACTCGGGCACGCCAGGATCCTGAGTGCCCTGCGCCGGGACACGCCACTGGACGTCCGGTCGCTCGTGATCCCGCTCAACGGGCCAAATTCGTCTCCTGACTCCATCGTCTCTCGCATCTTAGCGGAGGCCACGACCGCGTCGGGCGAAATCGACTTGGGAATCGGCGTCTACATCTGGTGCGAGCGCGTCGTCTGTGCCCTGCTCAGGGAGCTGCGTCGTTGCGGCTTCTCTGGACGCATCATCTTGGGAGGCCCACAGATCTCCTACACGTCCCCGAATGTCGCAGCTTTGTACCCAGGGGCCGACGCCTTCATTCGTGGGTATGCCGAGTCGGCCCTGTGTGAGCTGGCGATGCAACCGGGCCGACCCAGGATCCCCGGCGTCGTCTATAGGGGCGGATTCGACCAGGCTCTGCAGGCCGAGTCCTCCCTATCCAACCTTCCCTCTCCTTGGCTCGATGGCACGGTTCCCGTTCGGCCTGGCGGGCTCGTTCGCTGGGAGACTCAGCGCGGCTGCCCGTACAAGTGCTCGTTCTGTCAGCATCGCCAGGCGGGTACGAGTCCGCCGAGCCTGCGCGGTGACCGGGAGCGGCTCGATGCAGAGATCGATCTGTTTGCCGAGGTCGGAGTTGGGGAGGTCGCCATTCTCGATCCAGTGTTCAACAGCCGTACGCCGGGCGAACCGCACCGAGCGACCCGGATCCTCGAACAGTTCGCAGAGCGGGGATTCGAGGGACGAATCTCGCTGCAATGTCGTCCCGAGCTGATCGACGACGCCTTCCTCGACAAGTGCCGGGTCCTCGATGTGCAGCTCGAGTTTGGACTACAGACGGTCGTCCCGCAGGAGTGGGGACCGATCCGCCGCGGAAACAAGCTTCCAAGGGTCGACGCTGCACTTCGGAAGTGCATCGAGCTGGGGATCGACCATCAGGTCTCGCTGATCTTCGGTCTGCCGTTGCAGACGCTCGCATCGTTCGAGGCATCCGTACAGTGGTGCCTGAGCCGGGACGTACAGGTTCTCCGCGCGTTCCCCTTGATGCTGCTGCGCGGCACGACGCTGGAGCGTGAGCGAGACCGCTGGGACCTACGCGAAACAGACACGCAGATGCCGGTTGTCTGTGCCTCGAGTAGCTTCGACCAATCCGACTGGCTGGCGATGGCGAGAATCTCGGACTCGCTGCGGGCGACTGAGGGCGAGCACCCGTACACGGTCGAGGAGCTTCGAGGACGAGCGGGACAAGACCCGGCCGACATGGCCCGCTGGACACCGGGATGATCTGACCGAGGTCGTAGACAATGCCCCGAAGCCCGCCCTGGGCAGGGTGTACTGCCTCAGTTGCCTTGTCGTGCTCGACTGTGAGCGCGCCGGGATGTGTAGGGTCGACGCCCCACGATGGGGGCTTCGACCCATACCCCGCCGAGCAACCGGCCCGCCGACGAGTTCGGGCGACGCCAGGTCGGTCAGATGTTGATGCTCGTCGCGATGTTCCCGGGTGACAGGTACTTGTAGTCGGGGAGGCCGGCGTCGCGCAGCTTCTTGTTGCGGGCCTCGATGGTCGCGGTGATCGTCTGCAGCTCGGCCTGGAACGCGGCATGGACCCGAGGGAAGTCTCCTCCGACGACCGAGCCGAGCTTCTCGAGGTTGTGGATCCGCTCTTCGCCGGGAGTCAGGCCGAGTTCGTTGTCGCCGTCGCTCAGGGTGACCGTGACCTCGACGGTCAGCGTCGTGTTTGCGGTGCCTTCGAGCGCGAGGGTCTCGGTCTTGGTCTCACCCGATGCGTGTCCAAGGCTACGAGGGGCGAGACGTCCTCGCCCCGATTCAGTTCACGCCAGACTTCGCAGGCGTGCTCGGATCGAAGGTGGGTACTCTAAGAAGGGTCGGAGGTCGGCGGCGGAGGGGTCAGCGCCCATGTCTTTGGGGGGACCGTGCTCGCTCGCCCGAGCCCGGGGCGGGTGCACGTCAGGCTCGACGCAGCGCTCGCCCTCAGCGACATCACGGGCATCTCTTCCGTGGCGTTCGCCGACCTGCTCAGCGATGGGGGGATCGACAGCCTCGACCCCCGATTTGAATACTGGTCGCCAAACTGGTCTGCGCCGGGGGGGGCCTCGGCCAACTTCGAGGACGGAGGGTCACTCGAGAACACGGGCGTGGCCTCGCTGCTCGCCTACGGTGATATCGACGCGGTGGTCGCCTTCGTCAATACCTCCGAGGCGCTCCAGATCAACGATGGAAAGATCGTGATCGCCGAGCAAGTTCCGGCCTTGTTCGGGCTGCGCAAGTACGACTCGGATGGAGGGTATCGCCCCTATACACAGGCGGGCGTCGGCAACCCCGACTTTGCCGACAACAAGGTGTTCTCGACGGAGGCGGGGGAGTTCGAGGCCCTGCTCGAGGGCCTCCACGCCGCCGCAGCGTCGGGGGGGGCAGCCGCCTTTCGTCAGCGACTGACGACGGTCGCCAATCCCAAGTTCGCCGTGCCCGGTGGCAAGGCGAT
>Ga0256845_1002415_pt1 | contig 13552 bp, 10 predicted proteins | sample RiftiametaG_FD_189101 | JGI IMG/M metagenome (GOLD analysis project Ga0256845, IMG submission 189101) | Tube worm associated microbial communities from hydrothermal vent at the East Pacific Rise, Pacific Ocean - Riftia | ecosystem: Host-associated > Annelida > Integument > Unclassified ... | reverse complement strand
TGATATCATACATAATAATTACAGCACTTATACTACTGACCCTCTTTTCGTGTCGCGAAAGCGAAGAATTTACCGACGATCCATCGGCACTATTGGCTTTTTCAACCGACACCGTACAGTTTGACACAGTCTTTACAACAATTGGTTCAACAACCCTGCAATTCAGGTTTTATAACCCAAACAACAAAGCCGTAAAAACCACCATAGCTTTAGCAGGAGGCTCAAGCTCATATTACAGGCTAAATATTGACGGACAGCCTGCAACCGAAATAAAAGATTATGAAATTCTGGCAAACGACAGCGCATATGTTTTTGTTGAGGTAACAATCGACCCGCGAAACTCAAACAACCCAATGGTTATTGACGATTCGGTAATGTTTTACACCAATGGCAACAACCAAAACGTAAAACTCGTAGCCTATGGGCAAGATGTGCATTTATACAATGATGAATATGTTGAAATACCCACATGGGTAGCCGACAAGCCATACCTTATTTATAACAACGTTGCTATTAAAGAGGATGCAACACTGACTATTGAAGCCGGGGCACGAATCCATTTCCATAACGAGTCGGCAATGTGGGTGGTAGGAACGTTAAATGTTATGGGCACTGCCGAAAAACCCGTAACATTTCAAGGCGATAGGTTGGAGGAGTGGTATGAAAATGCGCCCGGGCAATGGTATGGTATATTGCACGTCGATGATAAAATGTATAGGACAGGCGGCATACACTTTTTCGCAAAAAGTAAAAACAATATTATCGACCACGCTATTATTAAAAATGGCATTAGGGGAGTACAGGTTGACTCGTTAGGCGAAGGCACACAACCTAAACTAATACTCAGCAACTCTATAATAAAAACAATGGGCGAAATAGGGCTGGTGGCGCAATCATCAAATATGCTTGTTTTCAATACCGTAATTGCAAATTGCGGATATTATGCCGTTATGTTAAACTTAGGCGGACATTATGAGTTTTACCACTCAACCATTGGTAATTATTATAAATTTTCATCACGCAAAACCGAATCGCTTGCATTTAATAATTATTATGAACCCGATGATGGAATTAAAGCTTTTGATTTTAGCTCGGTATTTGGGAACTGTATAATTTACGGCGATCAAAAAAACGAGTTTATTACTGAATTTAACACATCAACCGGAGCACAGGTTGGGTTTTTGTTCGACCACTGCTTAATGAAATTAGAAGACGATTTTGACACAAGTAATGAGGATATCTATAAAAATATAATAAGACATGAAGGTTCGCTGCCAAATTTTGTAAACACACATGAGGGTAATTTTCGTTTAGACACGCTTTCGGCAGCAAAAGATCAAGGCTCAACTTATTACAGCTCTTTTTATCCAAAAGATCAAGATGGTGTTGACCGGATACTTGACGGAAAACCCGATCTTGGAGCCTATGAGCGTGTTGAAGGAGAATGATAATAAAATATACTAATGCCAAAAACTAACCGTTTAATCTGTTTTTCTGCTTACAAGCAAAAAATATTGCGTACATTATTTACTTATGTGACAGCAAGTATATTTATTATTATAGGCAATTATAATACGCTTTTTGCCCAAAACTTGTCAAAAGAGTTAACCCAAATAGTTGAAAAACCGAGACATGCCCGTATAATGTTTTATAATTGCGAAAACCTGTTCGATATTTATGATGATACACTTAAAAACGATGAGGAGTTTTTGCCCGATGGGGAGCGCCATTGGAACAATAATAAATACTACACAAAACTCAATAATATTTGCAAAGTAATAGCTGCCGTAGGTGGATGGCAACCCCCTGAGTTTGTTGGCTTATGCGAAATTGAGAGTGGGAAGGCATTGCACGACCTCACAAAAAATACACCTTTGTACCTTTTTGAATATAAAATAATACATAAAGAATCGCCCGACAGGCGCGGCATTGATGTTGCGCTTTTATACAACCCAAAAAGCTACACACCAATTAAAAATACGTTTATTACAATTAGCTTTCCTGATAATCCGAAAAAATACACACGCGATATTTTATACTCAAAAGGTGTTTTGCCTAAAGGCGATACCATCCATCTGTTTGTAAACCATTGGCCGTCGAGGTGGGGAGGCCAGTTAGAATCGGAAGGGTATAGGCTATATGTGGCATCGGTTTTAAAAAGCCATACCGATTCAATACTATCGGTGCATAAAAATGCAAATATTGTTATTATTGGCGATTTTAATGACGAACCCACAAATAAAAGCATATTGCAAGTATTAAAAGCCCAAACGGAAATAGGCAAACTCGTACAAAACAAGCTTTATAACCTAACATATATATCAAATTACGGCAAAAGCTACGGAACGCATAAATTTCATGGTAATTGGGGTATTTTAGACCAGATTATTGTTTCGGGCAACCTTTTAAACAGGCAAAATGGTTTATACACAACACCGGAAAGCACGGTAATATTCAATGCCGGTTTTCTTTTAGAAAATGACAAATCATACCTTGGCAGCAAACCATACAGAACTTTTGTAGGCTTTAAATATAACGCTGGTTACTCCGACCATTTTCCTGTTTTTATTGATTTATATAGGGAGAATTAAATCCCACAGGCATAAAATTTAACCAATAGCTGATTTTGCCAACGCATAGGTTAAAATATCATCTTCGATTTGCCTGTATTTTACCATGTAATCAGCTTCTTTTCCGGCTTTAATAACCTTTGTTTTAAAACTGCCGCCATCGGTGTTTAAGGTAAACGGGGCAACCTCCATATCATAAAAATCGAGCTCTTTTTCATAAATTTTAAAAATACTCTCCTTGGCACTCCAACATGCAGTAATCTGCTCAAGGCTTTTACACCAAGTTAGTTCGGTTTTATTTAAAAATTTATGTTTTACCTTAGCTGCACGCGTGGCAATATGCTCCACATCAACACCTGCATAATAGTTGGCCGACACAATTATTGCAACAAAATTGCGCGAGTGCGAAATTGTTATGTTCGAGTTATGGCTTTTTAAATACGGTTTTCGATTTTTGTTGTGCAAAATAGTTACCCTCTTTTCCAATAATTCTGTCAACAGTATTCGGGTTGTCAGCCACTCTTTTTTTCGGTTGTGGTTTGTTATTTGCGCAAACTCCTTTTCTTCATCACTATTTAATAAATATACCGATTCGAGCAGGTCTATAGGCTCCTCTTTTTTCCAAATGCCGAGTTGTGTACCAAGTGAGATGTTTTCCTTACTATATAGTGCCATCTATTCAATATTATCGTTTTTTTGTTTTTGGATGTTTCCACTCAAAAGTTTCAATTATGTGCACAATATCATCGTTAATATATGATAAAACGGGAGCAAGCGAGTCTTTGTTTGGTACAACATTAAAATAGAGTGCCCCGCGTATAAAATTTTTTGTGCTATCGGTCAAAAAAAACTGGGTATTCGATGCCGCATCGCCCTTAATATCATATTTAACACCATAAACGTTTTTTTCGCTGTTTACGTAAACATCCTCAATAATAGCATCGGCTTTTATGGTATGCTTATAAACAAATTCGCGCGAATCATTAATATATTTGCTTAGATTATTGTTGTTATCAACCTCTTTGTAGCTTAAATATATTGTGGCTTTATATTGAGGGTATTCAATATTAATCCAGTATAGTTCGCGCTTTGCCTTACGGTTATTAACAATCATGCTTTGGGCAGGAATTTCAAAGCTATATGGCAAAATATCGGGGGTTTGTACATATTTTTTTTGGGGTAGGTCAATACGAAAGTACCCGCGAGGCTTTGGTGTGTAATTGCGTTGGCACGATACAATAATCAGCGATATGGTAAAAAGAAAAAATATTCTTAGCATAATTGTTACCGGTTTTTCGACAAAATTAATTTTTAGGGTTACCCAATTTAAATCGCATCTTAATTTATAAAAATGACATTCAATACTCAATATACAATTTTCAACATTAAACTGTATTTTTTAGTGTTATTTTTAATGATTGATATTTACTATAATCGTACGGATGCTTAATAAATTAGGTAATATAATTTAATACACCATAGTTCGTTTTTTTACTTTATTATTGTTTGTTGAATGTTGCTTATTGAATATTTGACCTATCTGTACCAAATATAAATCATACAATCAAGATTTTGAGAACTAAATGAGTTCACCAATTTATTAACGATTAATTGTAGTTTTTATTTTTACAATCCTGCGTTTGTCCAACTCTTCAATGGTAAATGTAAATTGTTTATATTTAATTTTGTCATATAAATCGGGAAAATCGCCTTTTAATTCAAGCAATAGCCCTGCAAGGGTATCGGCATCGCCTTTTATTTCATCAAAAACCGAGTTGTTTACTTCAAGTATTTTATAAAAATCATTTAACAGGGTTTTGCCGTCAAACAAAAAATTGTTATTGTTTATTTTCGAAAAGTTTACCTCATCATCATCAAATTCGTCCGATATATCGCCAACAATCTCCTCAATAATATCCTCCATGGTAATTATACCAGAGGTGCCGCCATATTCATCAACAACAATGGCCATGTGTATTTTGTCGGTTTGTAGCTCCTCAAGCAATTCGTTAATCTTCTTTTTTTCGGGTACAAAATACGGAGACCTTATCAATGTTTGCCAATGAAAATTATCGGTTTTATGAAAATGGGGCAATAAATCTTTAATATATAAAATGCCTTTAACATTATCGAACGATTTTGTGTAAACCGGAATCCTCGAATAGCCTGCATTTATAATTTCGCGCAGTACCGTTGAAAAACCTGTTGTAATTTCAATTGTATGCACATCAACGCGGGGGCACATAATTTCCGAAACTTCAATGTTGCCAAACTCTATAATGCCTTTTAAAATGCCTTTTTCCTCGGCCAACGATTCCGATGTTAACTCCAATGCACTTGAAAGGTCGGTAATTGATAAATTTGTTTTTTTGCGGAAGTATTTATCAAACATTTGCGTTGACGATACTAAAGCCAAGGCTACAGGCTTAAATATTATTAATAAAACTTGCAGCGGTATAGCCATTAAATGCACAAACTTATACGAAAATCGGTTGGCATAAATTTTTGGTATTATTTCGCCAAACAGCAACAAAATAAATGTAATAAGCACTACTTGAATCAAGAATCCGAATAATAAAGCAGTACCAAAATCAAAAATAGAGTTTACAACATAGGTAGATAAAATAACAATGGCAATGTTAATAAAATTGTTCGACACCAAAATTGTGGCAAGCAGCTCATGCGAATTGTTAAGTAATTTTGATGCGGTTTTTGATGATGTTGATTTGCCACTGTTTATTTTTTGTATTTCATTAGGGCTTAATGAAAAAAACGCCACCTCGGAACCTGAAATAAGTGCCGAAAGGAAGAGCAGAACAGTAGTTAATACTATTCCGATAGCAGCAGAAAAGCTAAGTGATAAATAAGTAATATTGCCAAAACCGCTAAATATTACCCATTGGGATAAGGGGTCGTTTTCCAATTTGTTTTATAATTTGGCAACCCCATGTTTTTACATTACTGAGGTTGCCAGTTTTTTAATTTCTATTTAAAACGGAAGGTCGTCAGTTTCAAGAGGCTCTGACTCGCTTGCGGTATCTGTGCTTTTGTTGTTATTGTCGGGTGGCGGAGGTGGAGCACTAGGGCCTTCGTTGGTAGCTTTTGAACCTAACATTTTCATTTCGTTACCAACTATTTCCGTAAAATACTTTGTTATTCCATCTTGCTCGTAACTGCGGTTGGTTATTTTACCCTCAATATATAAAGGATTCCCTTTTTTTACATATTTTTCAGCAACTTCGGCTAAACCGCGCCATAAAACAATATTATGCCACTCGGTTTTTGTTGTTTTGTTCCCCGTTTTGTCTTTATAGGTTTCATTGGTTGCCAAGGTAAATCGGGCATATGCTGTGCCGTTCTCTAAATATTTCACCTCAGGGTCTTTGCCCACATTCCCAACCAAAATAACTTTGTTAACCATAATTTTTTATTTTAATGGATTAATGATGTGATAAAATTACAAACTTTTCACATAAAGGCAAATTTATTCATTCAACAATATTCATTTAATTAGCAGCATAATAGAGGTTTTAATTTTTTATGCAAAAAAAGTGTATTTGTTTTTATATTCAGAATTATTGATTTATATTTGCCCACACTTTTAGAAAAAGTATTTATTGAATATAAAAGATATTTAGAAATGACAAAAGCAGATATTGTTAACGAAATCTCAAAAAACACAGGGATTGAAAAAGTGACTGTTCAAAAGACTGTTGAGGCTTTTATGGATGGTATTAAGTCTTCATTAGAGACTGGTAATAATGTGTATCTTAGAGGATTTGGTAGTTTTATAGTGAAAAAAAGAGCTAAAAAAACCGCCAGAAATATATCTAAGAATACTACAATTATTATACCTGAACATTTTATTCCATCGTTTAAACCAGCAAAAACGTTTGTGAATAAAGTTAAGAGTGCAGTAAAAAAATAAATTAATAATTAAATTTACGAATTATGCCTAGCGGAAAGAAGCGGAAAAGACATAAGATGGCCACGCATAAGCGTAAAAAACGTCTTCGCAAAAACAGACATAAAAAGAAGAAATAATCTTTTTTTTATAAAAAATTCATTTAATAAACCTTTAGAACTTTTGTTCTTTAGGTTTATTGTTTATAAGTACTTATACAGAAGTACATTCATTTCTCTGTATCTTCAAAATTAAAGTGATAAAATTGTGAGTAAGGAACTTGTGATAAACTCATCTTCTTCGGAAGTTGTAATTGCACTTTTAGAAGATAAGAACTTAGTAGAATTAAACAAAGAAAAAAATAGCACTAATTTTACGGTTGGTGATATTTACCTTGGCAAAATTAAAAAAATTATGCCGGGTTTAAATGCCGCATTTATTGATGTGGGATATGAAAAAGACGCCTTTCTTCATTACCTTGATTTAGGGCATCAGTTTCGTTCTCTGAATAAATATTTAAAGATGGCTCTTGACCCTCGACAAAAAAATTATTTTTTGTCTCAGTTTCAATTAGAGCCCGACATTAATAAAAATGGCAAAATTCAACAAGTACTTACTGAAGGGCAATCAATAATTGTTCAGGTAGCAAAAGAACCTATCTCTACCAAAGGTCCACGATTGGCATCTGAGATTTCAATTGCAGGACGCAATTTGGTATTGATACCCTTTTCTGACAAAGTATCGATTTCGCAAAAAATTCAAGATCAAAGTGAACGCGACAGATTGCGTAAACTTATGCAAAGTATTAAACCCAAAAACTATGGGGTAATTGTACGAACCGTTGCCGAAAGCAAACGGGTTGCCGATTTAGATTTAGAATTACGAGAATTGGTGCAAAAATGGGAAGGAGCTTTTGTAAATATCAAAAACAAACCACCTAAACTTATTTTGGGCGAATTGAACCGTACTACTGCTATTTTGCGCGATATGCTTAATAGTCAGTTTAATAGCGTATTTATTAATAATAAAAAGCTATATGATGAAATATGCGGTTATATTAAATCGGTTGCACCCGAAAAAGAGAAAATAATAAAGTATTACGGTAAAAGTCAACCTATATTTGAGTATTTTGGTCTTGAAAAACAGATTAAAGCACTATTTGGCAAAACTGTTGCTATAAAAAAAGGCGCTTACCTTGTAATTGAACATACCGAGGCCCTTCATGTAATTGATGTAAATTCCGGAAATCGCACACAATCTGATAATAATCAAGAGGAAAATGCGGTAGATGTTAATATTGTAGCAGGCCAAGAGATAGCCCGCCAGTTACGCTTGCGCGATATGGGAGGAATTATAGTTATCGACTTTATTGATATGCATGATATTGAGAATAGGCAAAAACTCTTTGAAAAAATGAAAGAGTATATGAGCTCCGATAGAGCAAAACATCATATATTGCCACTTAGCAAATTTGGTTTGATGCAAATTACCCGCCAAAGGGTAAGACCCGAAATGTCGGTACAAACTATTGAGCGTTGTCCATCGTGTAATGGCTCAGGTGAAGTTTCGCCAAGCATTCTTTTTGTTGACGAAATTGAAAACCATGTGCGTTGGAGCCTTAAAAAATACAGATTTAAAAAAATCACCCTAAAATTGCACCCTTATATAGCTTCGTATTTAACCAAAGGCATATTTTCAATAGGGTTTAAATGGCGATTAAAATATCTGCGTAGGTTAAAAATAAAACCTTCTAACTCAAATTCGTTTCTTGAGTATCATTTTATTGATAGCAAGGGAGATAAAGTTTTCTTATAATTTTTTTAAACAAAAATGTACTGGTATTGTATAGGTTTACAAAACTGTTTTAGTGCTAAAAAACATAAGATGAGTCGAAAATTAGTTATTTATATTTAACTCTTTTGCAGCTTAATTAATAACATTTTAATGTCTGTTATTTGGGCATTAAAAAACAAAAATATTTATTATTATGAAAAGGTTTTTTCAGCGTTTTGTGGCAATAGCAGCGTTAACTGTTATTTTTCAGGCTACAATGGCTCAAGTGCTCCAGCCCGTAACTTGGCAAATTGACACAAAAAAAATATCAGATGACGAAGTTGAATTAGTATTTACTGCCACCATTGACGACCATTGGCATTTATATACACAGTGGTTGCCTGCAGGCAATTTTTCGTTGCCAACTTATTTTGAATTTGACAGTATTGTAGGTGTTGAGTTTATTGACACGGTAATGGAACTATCAGAGGTGCACGAAGCCTATGAAGAGCTTGCCGGAGCTGTAAGCCGCTGGTTTGAGCATACCGCTGTTTTTACACAAAAGGTTAAAATTACCGGCGATGTTGCATATGTTGGTGGCTATATTGATTATATGAGCTGCGACGATGAACAGTGTATAAAATTAGATGAAGATTTTGAATTTAAGATTAAGGGTGAACAAGAACAAGTTGTAGCTTCTGAGCCTGCAAGCGATTCGGGCAAAGGTTCCGTTTCGTTATGGGCAATTATTATCGAAGCCATACTTTGGGGTTTTGCAGCACTTTTAACACCTTGCGTATTCCCAATGGTGCCAATGACAGTCTCCTTTTTTATGAAAGGCAGCGAGAATAAAGCAAAAGGTAAAATAATGGCATCAACTTACGGCATATCTATTGTTTTACTATATACATTACCAATAGCAATTTTAATTGGCATAACCTATTTTGTGGGAGGCGAATCGGTAACTGCCGATATTTTTAACTGGATAAGCACACATTGGATTCCCAACCTACTCTTCTTTTTGATATTTATGATATTTGCCGCATCGTTTTTTGGTGCTTTTGAAATTGTTTTACCAAGCAAACTGGTAAACAAAGCCGATTCAAGTGCCGATAAAGGTGGTTTGTTAGGTGCATTTTTTATGGCAATGACACTTGTATTAGTCTCATTTTCGTGCACAGGGCCTATTGTTGGAACCATTATAGTAAAATCGACACAAGGCGAAATATGGGAGCCTATTGTTACAATGTTTGCCTTTTCGATAGCATTTGCATTACCATTTACACTATTTGCATTTTTCCCGGCTTGGTTAAACAAAATGCCAAAATCGGGTGGATGGCTAAACTCGGTAAAAGTTGTATTGGGTTTTGTTGAGGTGGCATTAGGTTTAAAATTCTTGAGTATTGCCGACCAAACTTACCATTGGGGAATATTAGACAGAGAGGTTTACCTTGCAATTTGGATTGTAACTTTTACCCTGCTTGGTTTTTACCTGCTTGGCAAAATTAAGTTTGCACACGACAGCGATGTTAAATTCATATCGGTACCCCGCTTAGGTTTTTCAATTATAGTTTTTGCATTTGTTATTTACCTTATTCCGGGTATGTGGGGCGCCCCTTTAAAAGCGCTGGCCGGATATTTGCCTCCACAATCAACAATTGATTTTGACACCGAGCGCATTGTACGCGATAATGTTGAAATGGGTTTTGAATTGTATGGAGGTTCAGGCACTTCAAACAACTCGCCAACGAAGGCTGAGGTTTGCGAACAACCTAAATATGCCGATCACCTTCATTTACCTCATGGTATAAAAGGGTTTTTTGAATATAACCAAGCATTGGCGTGTGCCAAAGCCCAAAATAAACCACTTTTTGTTGATTTTACAGGACATGGCTGCGTTAATTGCCGCGAAATGGAGTCGGTAGTTTGGAAAGACCCCGAGGTTTTAAAAAGGTTAAGGGCAAACTATGTTGTTGTTGCCCTTTATGTTGATGATAAAGTCATTAAGCTCCCAAAAAAAGATTGGATAAAATCGACTTATAATGGTAAAATGATAAAAACATTGGGCAAATTAAATGCCGATATGCAAATTACAAGATTTAACATTAACGCTCAACCATACTATTGTTTGTTAGATAATGACGGAGAGTTGCTTGTTGACCCAAAAGCATATGATTTAAACGTGAGCAATTTTATTGAATTTCTTGACAAAGGGCTTGAAAATTTTAATAATAAAAAGTAAAAATCATTTAGCATAATTACCAATAAATGAGGTGTGTCTATAATAATTTGACGCATCTCATTTTTTTTATTTAATATTTAGTCCATTTTATCTATTTTTCATAAAAATTGTTTATATTTTTATAGTAAAATACTTTATCAAAAATTTGGGAATTGCATGAGGAAATTAATTTTCACATTTTATCTCTTATTATTTGGGTCAACCATATTTGCCGGGGGTGTTGTTTATATAAACGAAACAAGCAGCGATAAAATATTCGACCTTTCGGGAAATGTATTTTACTTGATTGACAGTTCCAATCAATACTCATTTGAGCAAGTTTTGAGCAGCGAATTTGAGAGTAAGTTTATACAATCGAAAAAAACAACCTTTGTATATTACAGAAATGCGCCAAGCCAGTGGTATAAAATCAAGATACAAAACAACACAAACCAAATTCAACAGATAGCCCTGTCAATTAACAACCCGCTTATTACCGACATTACCTTTTTCAACTCATTTGATTCAACATATCACCATACCGGTTTTTTTTATCCGTTTATGCAGAGGCAGGTTATTTTTAAAAACTACCTCTTTAAAATAAAAGTCAATTCTGGGCAGCGCGGAACAATATGCTTTAAGGTAAATATGCAGTTACAACCCGAGTATTTGCCAATATCTTTAATGTCGGAGCAAGTTGCGGTAAACAAGTTACGGATTAATGCATTTGCCGGTGGGGTATTTTATTGTATTCTTGTTTTTTTTCTTTTTATGATTACCATTTTGTGGCACTCGGAAAAACAGCGCTCATATTGGTTTTTGTTTGGTTTTGTAGTATTAATGGGGTTAATAAGTCTTTGGCGCGACGGATACCTTTTTCAGTATGTGTGGCCAAATTATCCGTTAGTAAATTATATTGTGGGGCGAATGCTCACTCCTGTTTTAGTGTTCTTTTTGTTACTTTTTGAATTTAATTATTTAAGAATAAAGAGTGCTAACAAACGCCTTGTGCAGCTTATTAAGTTAGGGTTGTTATATTCAATTGTTTTTACAGTTATGCAGTTATTTATCAAGTCGCATAATATGTATTTTTATGGATATCGGTTTTTATTAATAATATTGTCAGCTGTTACCGTTTGGGGTATTTACGTTAACCGAAAAAAAGGTATCCCTTTCTTTAAACAATATAGTTTTGCCTTAGGTATAATTATTGCAAATTTGATTGTGCCGGCCTTTTTTCTTGTTGAATCGTTTGGTATAGGTTTTTACGATACTCAAATTGCCACCATTACCACTACGCTGTTTTTCTTTATCATGATTTTTATTTTTATATCAAAATTTAAGAATTCGCGCTTAGAGGTAATTAATTTGAATAAAAATTTAGAACAGTTAGTAGAGAAGCGGACTTACCAACTTAACTCGCAAAAAGAGGAGCTAAAATCGCAACATGAGGAGCTTATTCAACAAAAAGACACACTGCAAACTCAACGCGAAGAGCTGAGGGCACAAAAAGAGTTGTTGGAATTAAAAAATTATGAATTAGGCAAGCTATCGTTGGTGGCAAGCAAAACCGATAACTTAATATATATATTTTTGCCCAACGGAGAGCTCGACTGGTTCAACAATTCGTTTAGCCTTACTTTAGGTATGACCCTTGATGAGTACCATCGGGCAGAGCCATTGAGTATTATTGATATTAGTTCAAATAAAAACATCAGGCACGTACTAAATACCTGTTTACGCGAAAAATCAGTAGTATCATACGAATCAAAAATGGTTAATGAAAATAAACAGGAAAAATGGTACCATACCACCCTTACGCCAATTATGGATGAGCGCGACAATATAAACTATTTAATTGCAATTGATACCGACATTACAAGGCTCAAACAATATGAAAATGAATTAAATCAGCAGCGCAAAGATGCCGAGCTCCAAAAGAATTTGGCAATAACAAGTAAAGATGAGCTTGAGGTACGCCAAATTGAGATTACCGATAGCATTAGGTATGCAAAAAGGATACAGACCGGTATTATGCCCAAGGTAAAACAAATTCAGCGCGATTTTCACGACAGTTTTGTGCTGTTTCTGCCAAAAGATATTGTGAGTGGCGATTTTTACTGGTACCACCGTATTCAGGATAAATATTTTATTGCCGCTGTTGACTGTACAGGACATGGCGTGCCCGGAGCTTTTATGTCAATTATAGGTACATATTTGTTAAACTCTATTATTATTTATAATGGGGTAACCGATGCTGCCGAGATTTTAAAACAGCTCAACCGCAAAATTAAAATTGCATTAAAAGCCGATAATAGGACACAAACAAGCGATGGTATGGACATTTCGATTGCCATTGTTGACAAAAACGAAAAAACCGTTGAATTTGCAAGCGCACTTAGGCCAGTTTACCTATTTAATAATGGCGATTTTATTGAAATTAAGGGCGATAAAATTCCAATTACAAGCAGTATATCAGGCACAAGCATTACATCATACACTAATTACAACTACCCGTTTAACGAAGGAGATGTATTTTATCTTTTCTCTGACGGTATTATTGACCAGTTTGGAAGTAAGAGTGGAAAAAAATTCTTGACCAAACGTTTTAAGCAACTACTTTTTGAAATAAACCCGCTATCGATGAAAGAGCAGAAAGATATTATTAAAAAAGCTTTTGATGAATGGCGTGGCGAAAATGAGCAGGTTGATGATATTCTGGTAATGGGAATAAGATATAAAGATTAGCAAAATGCCTTTGTAAATAGTGCTTGCTGAATATTGATTATGCTTTAATTTTGTTTACTCAAGAGATTATAGCTATACAGGCAGAAGTATCACCCTTGTCAATTCAATTAAAAAAAAGAAATTCCATTAAAGCTGTTTTAAGATGTCTGCTATCCTGCCCACTTTTTTGAATTAGAAATACCATGCAATTTTCTGACAGGCCGTAATATGCTAAGCTTAAACATTTTTATGGTTTTATTGAACGAAGGGCTTTTTATATGAATAACCTCTCGGTAAACAAGAGCCATAAAAAGAAAGAAAAACAGATTTGTAATAGCTTGCCATAATGTTGAAGCC
>Ga0256845_1002414_pt1 | contig 13561 bp, 15 predicted proteins | sample RiftiametaG_FD_189101 | JGI IMG/M metagenome (GOLD analysis project Ga0256845, IMG submission 189101) | Tube worm associated microbial communities from hydrothermal vent at the East Pacific Rise, Pacific Ocean - Riftia | ecosystem: Host-associated > Annelida > Integument > Unclassified ... | reverse complement strand
TGAAACAGGCTTGTTCATGGTCGTTTATTGAATATTTTTATGCTATTTAAATGCCTTTTATTGGTATTATTTAACCTTTTTCAAAAGGTCTCTTTAGTTAAGAAGCAACTAATGCATCATTAGAGCTGTACCCAACTATTAAGACAGGTTAATTAATTTTTTAGTATCAATAACAGACATATTTGTACCGTTTTGAATCAATCGATCCTCCACACTGCCAATTTATATAACCTTCTGAATCAATGATTGGGGTTATGGTGATATTTTTTTCACTGAGTTTGGGTGAATCTTCATAGGTGAAATAAATTATTATTTGACCATTTTTCGGGTTATATGAATACTCTTCTGATTGGCCAAATTTTGTTGAAAGAAACTCAGTATTTGGAAAACTCTTATGTTTATTATAATAATCTTCTATTAATCTTTTTTCCTTAGAAACAGAGTATGTTTTTTTATTAATTTTTGCACGCAAAGTATAATCTCTATAGGCTGGTATTGCGTAGGCTGCCAAAATCCCTGTTATGCCAATTATGACCATTGGGCTTGATGAAGACATGCCTTCTAAAACAGTATACTCATAAGATAATTTCATTGTTATGGCATCACTAGATGAATCAAGAGACATGCCGAATCGGCCTTTTTTAGGCAGTTTTAGTTGTTGTGCTGTAGGTAAAGCAAATAAGTCAACTTCAGTATTGGCTAAACTGCCTAAAAACAATAAGGCTTTTAAATATCCATAATAAATATCTCTGGGTGCATCTTCAACTTCCTTGCTATAGGCAAAAATCGCATTGTTCCAGTTGTGGCCTTGTTGATTAATTAACCAGTGACTTAATTCCATTTTGTTATTACTGTTAGTCCTATCGGCTAAAACTTGAGGAGTCGTGGCTTGTATCAAATAATCCCCATCAACTTGATAATATGAATACTGCTTGGATTCAAAAATATCTGCTAACGGTTTAACACTCTTGTCTTTTTCAATTATCTTATTAATTAAATTTTTAAATGAGAATATCGATTGATTGATATCTACACCTGCTAATTTTTTAGTCGATGATTTAGTACCAAAAGCATCACTTATTTTATCAACAATTCTTGTATGCGCTTTTAAATCATTTATTTTAAAAGCAAACCAAGTACCAGAATCATCGGTAACAATAACGGTTTTTTGGCCATAAGTTTTAGATATTTCCGATAAACTCACCCCAATAAATTCATTAATTTCCGAAATCACTTCATTGACTTTTTTACGAATTTCATCAGGATTTGATTGAAAACTAAGAAACAGCTCATAACCTTGAATAAATTGTTGTTCAGTTGGAGTGGTAATTTGCCACACACTGCGCGGAGTGCCTGCTGTTTTTATGTCAAATTTAGAGTTGGTTCTGGGCATAAATTGTCTAAACCCAACTTCAGGCATTGACAACCTGAAAATCAGCTCACTTTTTCCGTTGATTGATGCAGTTCCTGCCCATAGGTATTGCATTTTATCTAAACCAAATTTTTGAACCATTGGCTGAAAATTAGGCGGTATAAATCCTTTATTTTGTTGATAAATGGCTTGTAAGTTTAGCCATAACTCAAGGTTTTTCCCTGCTTGATCTACGCTGTTTTCAAAGGTGAAAATATGATTTAACTCTTTGGCATGCTGTTTTTGAGCCAACATGTTTTGCAAGCCCATTTCCGTAGCTGTTAAACCTGAATACAATGCCAAACGACCAGAATTAACATCAAAAGATACAAATACAGGAATCATAGCTACCCTTAACTTTGCATGTCCTTTTGCATCCACTGGTTTAAGTATCTGTATTTGTGGAACACTTTGAACCAAGGTATTAATCAAAGTATTCAAATCTTCTATACTGGTATCCTTAAGTGTGGTTGCGGTTAAATTGTTAGGCACCATTGAACCATCAGTGGCATTAATAATGGCTATTTCTAAGGGAGTTACCATGTTTTTAATTAAAGCTTTAAAGGGTAAATGCGCTTGTTTAGGAATCAGTGATGAAAAGGTATCCAGAATCCCTTGTTTAAATTGGTTAATTTGTACAACATGCGTATCCAGTTTTTGTACTGAATACAGTGCATCTGCCTTGGATTCGAATAACAACGTCCACAACGTAGGCAAACGCATATATGCCAGAGTATCGGCTGGTAGTTTTTCACGCATCCAAGCGACATTTTCGATGTCTTTTGTTACTTGTAGAGTTTGTATGGGTTGTTGCGCATTTTTACTGGAATCACAAGCAGTAAGAAACACCATAAGGCTAACTAAAATAAATAATAGAGGCTTTTTTATCATATCAATGGCCAAGAAAAATTAAACCATCATTATGATACATAATAACTAGAGGTACAAGAGTTTATTCATAGCCTTTTATCTATTTAATTAAAGTCATAATTGTATTTTTGACAACCTTACTTAATCTGTACCTACAATTAGTTAACAATCTCGATTTTATCTTTTGTTATAACAATTAATTTTTGTTTATACAATGAACCCAAAGCCTTTTTATAGCTACCCTTAGAAACATTCCATTTGTTATAGATATCTGTTGGAGGGCTTTTATCAGTCAAATTTGATAGGCCTCCATTTTGCTTTAGGTCTTCTAAAATTTTAACCGCCAAGGAACCTTGTTGTTGGGAGTTTGGCAAGGCAAAGCTCAAGTTTATTTTTTTATCCTCCCTAATTTCTTTAATATAACCTTTAACTTTTTGACCCAACCTAATGGTTTTAAAGACATCTGAATGATGAATCAAGCCTAAATGGGTTTTATTGATTATGGCTTTAAAACCTAGCTTTGATTTGCCACATATCATCAATTCAACTTCATCTTTGGCTTTAAAACCTGTGTTGTATTCATTCAAATGTTTGCTGAGTTTAATTGATCCAACCAAACGATTGGATGCATTGTCTTGGTACATATAAACGGTGTAATATAAATCGGGATAGATTTTGTATGATTGCTCAGCGTATGGAACCATCAAGTCCTTAGGTAAACCCCAATCGAAAAAAGCACCTGTTTTGTTCATGTCGACACATTTTAAATAGGCGCATTCACCTATTTGAATCTTTGGTGTTTGTGTTGTGGCAACAGGCTCATCATTGGTGTCTAAATAAACAAAAACCGTTAACTCATCTCCAATACTGTAATCTTCAGGTAAAAATTTATTGGGCAATAAGACATGACCTAAATGTCCTCCTTCAAGTAACAACCCATAATCGGTTGCTCTTACTATTTTTAATTGATTGGTTTTGCCCAATACAGCCATGCTTATACTCACAATAATAATTTAATGGATGGATTATATCGCCTCTTGCCATTTTATTCTCTTTTCAGAGCTTCCTTTTATAACTTCGTGGTAGATATTTATTATAAATGATAATATGTGTGTTTTTCAATAAGCCATAAAACCAATGAACGACAAACAGTTTCAACAAGTTCTTATCTATTTAAAAGGATTGCAAAACACTATTTGTAATAGCCTCGAATCTATTGAATCAGAAATTAAATTTAAACAAGATGCGTGGCAACATGACAATGGTGGTGGCGGACGCACCCGTGTCTTGCGAGCAAAGGTTTTTGAATCTGCAGGTGTTAATTTCTCACATGTGTTGGGTGATAAATTGCCAGCTTCAGCGACGGCTAAAAGACCAGAGTTAACGGGCAGTGGATTTGAAGCCTCTGGTGTTTCTTTGGTGATACACCCCCATAATCCATTTGTCCCAACATCGCACGCCAATGTGCGGGTTTTTAGAACAACGGGCAAAGGTAACAACAAGTGGTGGTTTGGTGGTGGATTTGACTTAACTCCTTATTACCCTTTTGATGAAGACATTATACATTGGCATAAGACCGCTCAAAGTGCTTGTCAGCCATTTGGTGAAGGCGTTTATACCAAATTCAAGGCTTGCTGTGATGAATATTTTTATCTAAAACACAGACAAGAGACTCGAGGTGTTGGTGGCTTGTTTTTTGATGACCTTAATGAATGGGGGTTTGAAAAAAGCTTTGAATTTATTCAAGCCATCGGAAATGCTTTCACCAATGCCTATATTCCACTTGTAAAAAAACGCATGGATACTAAGTTTACCCAGCTACACAGAAACTTCCAAAAATACCGCCGAGGCCGTTATGTGGAATTTAACTTAGTCTATGACCGGGGCACTTTGTTTGGTCTACAATCAGGTGGACGCACAGAATCCATCTTAATGTCATTGCCACCTGAAGTTTCTTTTAGGTATAATTATCAACCAGAAATTGGCAGTCAAGAAGCCAAGCTATATGAATATTTAACCCCAAGAGATTGGGTTTGAATTAGAAAGAGGGTGATAGAAAAATGAATAATCATGCGAAATTACTTAAACGTGCCACCTATGCCTCAGTGGCTACCGCAGTTATATTAATTGTGGTTAAGGCCATTGCATGGTATTTATCTGGGTCGATTGGGATATTGGCCTCGTTAATCGATTCTTTGATGGATTCATTTGCCTCTATCATAAATTTGTTTGCCGTTAGATATGCATTACAACCCGCTGATGACGACCATCAATTTGGTCATGGAAAAGCAGAGCCTTTGGCAGGAATTGCCCAAGCCAGTTTTATTGCTGGTTCTGCGGTGTTTTTGATCTTTAATGCTGTTCAACGTCTACAAAATCCGCAAACATTATCTCATGGCAATGTCGGTATTGCTGTAATGGTGTTTGCTATTGTTATTACACTTTTTTTGGTTTTGTACCAAAAACATGTGGTCAAAATTACCAATAACTTGGCCATAAAAGCAGACTCTCTTCATTATGTAACCGATTTATTAACCAACTTTAGTATTTTAATTGCATTGTATTTAACCATTAAAGGGTATTTGTGGGTTGATGCTGTTTTTGCTATATTTATTGCGCTTTATATCTTCAAGAGTGCTTTCGACATAGGTCAAGATGCCTTTCAACAATTGATGGATAAAAAACTGGATAGCAAAACAGAGGCTTTGATAATTAATACCATCAATCAAACCAAAGATATCATTGGTTTTCACGATTTTAGAACCAGGCAATCTGGTAAAAATAAATTCATCCAGTTTCATCTGGAATTAGATGAAAGCTATAGTTTGTTAAAAGCGCATGAAATTTCTGATGGTTTAGAGAAACAATTAATGCTGTCGATACCCGATGCAGAGATTATTATTCACGAAGACCCAACAAGAGCACATAAAAAATAGAAAAAAAAGACCAGAGATCTAATCTGGTCTTTTTATAGCTAAAGTAAATTTTTATTATTGAACTACACTTTCATCAGTGCTATCGTTTTTTAACATTTTTTCAAGTTTCTTGATAATTGCATACTGTTTTAGCTTTGCAGTATTTTCAACACTACCATTTAAGGCTTTTGACAAAGGGAGTTTTGAATTGTTAATTCTGGCAACGCTTTTTTGATCTGCCTCTGCGCCTGTATCTACCGTTAAACTGGGTCCTGCTCCTGTATCAATAAAAGTTTTGCTTGCAGAGCGAAACCCTCTAACAATATAACCATCAACCTCAATATCGGGATCTGTTCCCTTCAAATAAACATACGCATCACCATCAAACTGATCGAGCCCTGTTTTGATAACATACAACATATTGTGAGTATTAGTGTGATCAACCACGGCATAAAGGTGGCCATCTTCAGGATCATAGTACGCCGCCACATCACTTAAGTTAGCAAAGGGCGTACAATAACTGAAGGTAGTTGACTCCGATCGACAACCCGTAACAAGATTCAAGTCTTCAAATACTTCTTCGTCATCAAATATTAATACATCGCCGAAGAAAAAATCATCTGGAAAGTAATTGGTAGGATCAACGACTACTTGCCACTCTCCTCTCATCTTGGTTATTTCATCACCCAAAAAGAAGTTAAAACGCTCTATGTGTTTAATCGCTCCTTCGAACTGTATGGTAGCGCTGGTCTCAGTTAAAAAGTTTATGGTAATGGGTCCGCGTTCTCCATTAATGGTAACCGGTGCTGAATAACTGCAATCAATACAGGTGCCGTTATAATGAAAGTCTAAAGCCGAGTCGAATAACGAGTTTCCATCGATAAAACTGGTCGCGGTATACCATATGGGATTGCCTAGATCATCATATACGTATAAGGCAATAAAGATCAAATTATCTTGAATCTCAATTGCATAGCCTGAACCCGATTCATTGGGGTTCCACCAAAGTCCTGATTCGGGAGTAAATGATTGTGCTTGAGAAGTGATAAATAAGGTTAAAGCTAAAAATGTTTTATGAAAAAAACGCATGTTTTTTCTCCGATTTAATAAGTTATTGGTATATTATGCCATTTTTGCTGAATAAAGAATGAACAAATGATAGATATTGGTGCAAATTTAACCCATGATAGTTTTAACAAAGACCGCAAAGAGGTTATCCAGTCGGCTATAGAAAACGGCGTTACAACCATGATTGTCACGGGGTCTTCTGAGGCTTGTTCATTAAAAGCCTATGAATTAACCAAGGAATTTCCAGAACATCTGTTTTCTACTGTTGGCATTCACCCCCATCACGCCATTGAATATACTGGTGAAACTGAAGACTTGATTTTAGAGCTTATTCAACATGATAAAGTTGTGGCTATTGGCGAAACGGGGTTGGATTATTTTCGTGATATTTCACCAAGAGAAGCCCAAGTGTTTTCGTTTGAGCAACATATAAAACTTGCCATAGAAACAAAAAAACCGCTGTTTTTACACCAGCGCGATGCACATGAGGATTTTTATGCCATAATTAATGAACACCGCGACAAGTTATCAAATATAGTTGTGCATTGTTTTACTGATAACAAAAAAGCCTTGTTTGATTATATAGATTTAGATTGCCACATTGGCATTACTGGGTGGATTTGTGATGAACGCCGCGGGTTACATTTGCGTGAATTGGTTACTAATGTTCCAGCTAACCGTTTAATGATAGAGACAGATTCACCCTATTTAATCCCCAGAGATTTAAAACTAAAAACCCGCAGAAACGAACCAAAACATTTGTCACACATTGCTGAAGTTATTGCCAAGCTAAGAAAAGTAGATTTTAATCAGTTTGTTGAAACTTGTACTGAAACCACTAGAAAGTTTTTTTCAATCTAGATGACCTAACACGAATATTTAATTTCTGTTAACTTTCTTTTTTCTTTTCCTTTTTTCTCTGGGAACAAAATAAAATGTGGGCTTTCCAGTAGTAAATATTTTCATTTTATCATCTTTATTTCTAAACGATGTGATGTAAACCACCCAAAAATGGACATAATCTTTATTTTTTTCTTTATAATAATAACCCACGCCCATGTGATCTTGTGAAACTAAAAATTCAGACTCCCCCAATAAGTGAGCTTTATGTGGTGAACTAGACATAAAAGAATCAAAGGACTCTTGGTACGTTTCTTTGCCTCCCAATATTGATTCCACCTGGTTGCCTATAAACTCATAGTCATAGGGCAATAAAATCCCTTCGTTTTTTAAATGTTCGTTTGGAGAAACATGATCAACAAAATGAGAGATTACATCGAATTCTGCCAAGTCTTTGGCCTTGTTATGAGCAGCTTGTGCCAAGGTTTTGTCACACAGCAAAACTTTTCTTTGCTGTCCACTGGATTCAACAATGAGTTTTGCTAACTGTATTGACTGAGTATCTAGTCCACAGTTTGAAAAATCAATTGTCGTTATTTTTATTTCTTCGGCAAAGATTTGAGTTGAAACCAATACGAATAAATAGATTAATAGTGGTTTTTGCATAAGAGCTTTTTATTTAGACTCTATCATCAAATAAATAATGGTGGTTTCTCCAACGTTGAGAACCTTGTGCCATTTTTTTCCTTGGCTATTAAAATAACTGTTTGTTTTTAAATCAACTACTCTTGTGCCTTTTGTGTCTGTTATTTGCATGGTTCCGCCTGAAATTGCATAACCAAAATTTGCATTGTGTTTGTGCTTTTCATGACCAAAACCAGGAGGAAAAGTACACCTAAGAATAGTTTCGTGATCATTTTCGCTAAGCTTTTCACAGACTTTTTGATTTTTCCAGCCTGTTTCTAACGGACCTTTTAGGTTTTGAGCCATAGAGAAGGAGCTTGTGAACAATAGGCACAATGAAAAACCATGAAATCCTGAGACAACTCCTTTTAATAGAGGGATATTAAACATTATATTAATATACCGCCATCAACAGGGATATTAATTCCGGTAATATAACTGGCCGCAGGTGATGCTAAAAATAAAAAAGCACCAGCAATTTCTTCAGGTTGAGCAATACGCTGCATCGGTATTAAGGGCATGATTTGTTTTAACATTCTATCATTTTTTGTTAAAGCCGATGCAAATTTGGTGTCTGTTAATCCTGGCAATACGGCATTGACACGGATGTTTTGCGGAGCACACTCTCGGGCAAAGGCTTTGGTCATAGAAATAATTGCCGCTTTGGTGATTGAATAAATACCCTGCATCGGACCAGGAGTGACTCCATTGATTGAGGCTGTGTTAATAATACATCCTCCGCCCGACTCTCGCATCATTTGTCCAGCTAATTGACTCATCAAAAAATATCCTTCAATATTGACCTCAATGGTTTTTTTCAGGGCAGATAGTGGCGTGTCTAATATGTGCCCAAAATAAGGATTGGCTGCGGCATTATTAACTAAGATATCAATGTTTCCAATATCCTGTTTAATTTTAGCTATCAAATTTTCTATCGCGCCTTGATCACCTATATGACAAGCAATAGCCGTAGCTTTACCTCCATTGCTGTTAATTTTTTCAGCCACGGCATCCACACCTTCTTGTCGGCGGCTCGAAACAATAACATGCGCACCCGCTTTGGCGTATAGCTTAGCTATTTCCTCTCCAATTCCACGAGAAGACCCTGTAATGAGTGCAACTTTATTATTTAGTGAAAACATTTTTATTCCTCTTTATATTTTAGGTTTAAATGCTATAGTATTACATCCTTAAAAACAATAACTATTTAAATAATGTTCGAACAAGTTAAAGCGGCAAAATTACGTTTAGAAGGTCATGCTAATAAAACCCCCGTGATGACTTCACGCACTCTAAATAAAATGATTGGGGCAGAGGTGTTTTTTAAGTGTGAAAACTTTCAACGAATAGGTGCGTTCAAATTCCGTGGAGCCTATAATTGTATTTCACAATTAACACAGGTTGAAAAAGAACGTGGTATTATTGCCTTTTCGTCTGGGAATCACGCACAAGCTGTAGCATTAGTAGGTCAAATGTTGGGCATTGAAACTACCATTATCATGCCCACTAACGCACCTAAAATAAAACTAGCTGCGACAAAAGGTTATGGAGCAACGGTTGTGATGTTTGACCCCGCGACTCACATTCGAGAAGAAATAACATCGTCAATTATTGAAAAGCATGGCTACAATTTGATTGCCCCTTTTGATAACAAGCATGTTATTGCGGGTCAAGCAACGGCGGCATTGGAATTGTGTGAAGAGATACCTGAATTGGACACATTATTGGTTCCTGTTGGTGGTGGAGGTCTACTTAGCGGTTCTGCCATTGCTGCCAAAGGCATTAACCCAAATTGTCGAGTTGTTGGTATTGAGCCTAAATTGGCAGATGATGCTTATCAATCATTTTATTCAGGTAAATTGGTTAGCCAACCCAACTCCAAGACAATAGCTGATGGAACAAGGACAACTTCATTGGGTAAGATAACTTTTCCGTTAATTCAGCAATTTGTTGATGGCATCGCGACAGTCTCCGAAGATGCCATAATAGACGCCGTTAAATTTCACTTATTACGCATGAAAATGGTGGTCGAACCTTCAGGAGCTTTAGGTTTGGCTGCATTACTCAGTAAAAGTGTAAAGCCTCTGGGGAAAATTGGAATTATTATCAGTGGTGGTAACATTGACCCATCGACTTTAGTTGATATATTACAGGATAAAATATGATTTTTTCGAGAAACCAACTGGTTTTAATGGGTTGGCTAATGATAAGTGCTGTAGTTATTTTATCTTTGGTTTCGATTGATGCTGTTATTCCTGACGTAAAAAATGGTGATAAAATTGGCCACTTTATTGCTTATTTTTCACTCATGACATGGTTTTCTTGGCTCTACCCTAAACCTTGGGTCAGAAATTTATACGCCATTGGTTTTATTATACTTGGCGGAATAATGGAAGTCCTACAATCCTTGACAGCTCATCGAACGGGAGACATAGAGGATTTCCATGTCAATACCATTGGTGTGATCGCTGGGTTTGTTTTTGCAGTATTCACAACAAATATTCCCTTCATAAAAAAACTATTTAGGATATAATGCCACCAATGAGTCAATTACAAATAATAGTCCCTGTTTTTAATGAACAAGAAGTTGTCGATTTGTTTTATGAAGAAATGAAAAAAGTTCTTCAAAACTGCGGTGTTTCTTGGACGATTTTATTTGTGGATGATGGTTCAACAGACGGTACCGTACAACACATAGAATTTTTGCAACACAAAGATAGTCGGGTCGGATACATTACACTCAGTCGTAATTTTGGTAAAGAATATGCTCTCACCGCAGGGCTTGATTATGCCGATGCTGATGTGGTCGTGGTTATTGATGTGGATTTACAAGATCCTCCAGATTTAATTCCGCAAATGTTGGATTTGTGGCATCAAGGCTATGATGTGGTTTACGCAACCCGTAAACAACGCGAAGGTGAAACCTACCTAAAAAAAGCCACCGCCTCTTGGTTTTACCGCTTAATCAATGCCATGAGTAAAATTTCGATTCCAAAAGACACAGGAGACTACCGGCTTCTGGACATAAAAGCTGTGCGGGCACTAAATAAATTACGTGAAAGCAATCGCTTTATGAAAGGCTTATTTGCATGGATTGGTTACAAGCAAAAAGCCATCTATTTTGATAGAAAGAAAAGAGTTGCAGGCACCACAAAATGGAACATGCGTAAGTTGTTTTCTTTTGCTCTTGATGGCATCACTTCCTTTTCTTATGTGCCATTAAAATTTGCCACCTGGATTGGAGTTTCTGTGGCCTTGTTTTCTTTTGTTTATGGATTAATTGTTATTGCTAAAACACTTGTTTTTGGTAATGATTTACCTGGTTATCCTTCATTAATGGTGGTGATATTGTTTTTAGGCGGCATACAGTTGATGGCATTGGGAATAATCGGTGAATACTTGGGGCGTTTATTTGAAGAAAACAAACGCAGACCATTGTATCTTATAGACAAATATCAACCTCCGAAAATTGATTCACCCTCAAATCAAACTTCTCGAAAAGTAAATAATAATGAATTATAAGCAATACTTTGCCATAATAGTTTTTAAAACAAAAGCAGAATTAAAAGCAGAAAGACAAAGAACTTATCTTGGGTTTATCTGGTGGATATTAGAGCCCGTTATGTTTTTGGGTATATTTTATGTAATATTTGGCCATTTTAGACAAACAGGCCAAGAAAATTTTGTCCAATTTTTATTGACTGGCTTAATACTATGGCAATGGTTTAAATCGTCAATTTCACAATCTTCATCGGTCATTATTTTCCACATTAATTTGTTACGACAAGTAAAAATCCCAGCCTGGTTATTTCCTGTTATTAAAGTTTCAGCCAACACCGTAAAATTTGTACTGGTTTTAATTTTATTAATTCTTTTCCTGATGGCAACTGGCTTTACACCTAATTTAAACTACATCTATTTAATTGAGATTTTATTGATTCAATTTTTGCTAATAAATGGCATCGTTTTATGCTTGGCATCTATTGTGCCTTTTATTCCTGATATAAATGTTGTTGTGGATAATTTGTTAATGGGGATCTTTTTTGTTACGGGAATCTTTTTTCCTATGAGCCAAATTCCTGAACCAATGCAAAGTTTGTTATATCTCAATCCAATGGCAAGAATCATTAAAAACGCCAGAGACATTATGATAGACAATGTTCCTCCCAACCAAATGGATTTATTGTATGTGTTAGCAATAGCTTTGATATTACTAACTATCGGTTTGTATTTGTTTCATCGCTTTCAAAATAGTTATGCAAAATTATCAGAAGGGTAACGGAATCAGATTATGGATTTAATTATATTTGAAAATGTAGGCTTATCTTTTAAAAGAAAAAACAAGCCTCCCTTTTGGGCGATTCAAGATGCTAGTTTTACTGTTCGTGAAGGTGAAACTCTGGGTATAATTGGTAGTAATGGTGCAGGCAAAAGCACGCTGTTAAGAATCATTGCTGGCACTTACCGTGCTGACCGTGGTAACATTATCAGAAACACCGATAGTTGTGCTTTATTATCATTGCAATTGGGGTTTGTACCTTATTTAAATGGAATAGATAATTTGATCCTCAGTGGCATGTTACAAGGACTTAAAAAGGATTATATCGTTTCCAAAATCCCTGATATTATTGAATATACAGAATTAGGTGAAATGATTTATGAACCGATTACAACATGGTCCACGGGGATGGTTGCTCGACTTGGTTTTGCAATCGCTTTAGAGATAAAACCCAAGATTTTATTAATAGATGAATCACTTTCTGTAGGTGACGCCGCCTTTAGACAAAAATCAGCCAAGTCCATTGAAGACAGAATAAAATCCAATCAAACCGTGGTCTTGGTTTCTCATGGAGCAGACACTATAAAAACAATGTGTGATAGGGTGTTATGGATAGAAAAAGGAAGTACCAAAGTCATTGGAGAGACTCAAGAAATCATGTCTCAATATGATAATTATGTAAAATCTTTAATGAAAAACAAATGAATTCTGACAACCAACAGCTTATATTCCAACTAGAACAATTGCAAAAACAACTGCAACAGGAAAAGAATAATAGCGCCGAGAAAAATAAAGAATTGCAAGCCAACTTAACCTATTTATCTCGAGATTTAGACGTTTTGTTTGCTTCTAAAACCTGGCAAGTTGGTTATGGTATTATGAATATTTACCGAAAAATCATGAACTTATTTGGCAAAAGACATGATGGCCAATACATGAACGGTGACCATTTTAAAAACCTGATTGAAAGCTGCGAATTTTACACCCACAGAAAAACCAAAATACATCCATCCTTAAACGATACCCTGGCTGGAAAATTTCCAAAAAATCATTATGAGCCGACTCAGGTAAAAATTGTATTACAAGATTTATGGGTGGCTCAAAAGGATGACAAGAATGGGAAATAATAAAAAATCCATCATTATTTTAGCGTGGAATAACTGGCAAATGACCAGCGACTGCCTTAAAAGTCTTGCCACAACAAATTTAGAAAACACCGATGTCCTGGTTTTAAATAATGGCTCAACGGATGAGACCAAAGAACAATTACAAAAATTAGATTGGATTAAAGTAATAAACCTTGATCAAAACTTGGGCTTTGTCAGAGGCAATAATGAGGCAATAAAACACACAGATTTTGAATCAGATGTTATATTAATCAACAGTGATATTGTTTTCACTCAAAAGGACTGGTTACATCAATTAGAGTTATCTGCTTATAGAGGTGAAAATATTGGGATTGTTGGTTGTCGATTATTAAATGGCAAAGGTCAA
>Ga0256845_1002413_pt1 | contig 13562 bp, 14 predicted proteins | sample RiftiametaG_FD_189101 | JGI IMG/M metagenome (GOLD analysis project Ga0256845, IMG submission 189101) | Tube worm associated microbial communities from hydrothermal vent at the East Pacific Rise, Pacific Ocean - Riftia | ecosystem: Host-associated > Annelida > Integument > Unclassified ... | reverse complement strand
GCTGTCCATCCCGTGCCGGTCTGGGGTAAAGTAATTGCCTTACAGTTACTGCCGGTCGGTGCATTGGTAAAAAAACCGGCGCCGGTTGTATCCCGACACATATATATTGATGCCGCAGAACTGCCACAATCTAAAATCACCAGAGACATGATAAACAGCACACAGGTCAGACCTGTCCGCCTGCAAAAATAATGTTTACTATTTATTTCAGCATGTTCCCTGATAATCATACCTATTTTGTTCGTTTTTCCCAATCTGCAAGAAATTGTTCAATACCGATATCGGTCAAAGGATGCTTTGCCAGCTGGGCAATAACTTTAAATGGAATGGTGGAGATATCTGCACCAATCAGTGCCGCATCCATCACATGTTGCGGGCTTCTGATACTAGCCACAATAATCTCACTTTGATAGCCGTAGTTGTCATAGACAGTTACGATATCACTGATTAAATCCATACCAGGAGTGCCAATGTCATCAATACGGCCAACAAACGGGCTGACAAAGGTCGCTCCGGCCTTTGCGGCAAGCAGTGCCTGGGCTGAAGAGAAAACCAGAGTAACATTGGTTTTGATGCCCTCAGCAGTTAATTGCTTTACGGCTTTCAGACCTTCAACAATCATAGGGATTTTAATAACAATATTGTCCGCAATTTTTACCAGCTCTTTGGCTTCAGAAATCATCCCATCCGCTTCGAGACTTACGACTTCGGCACTTACCGGGCCATCAACCATTTTACAGATTTCGGTAATGATTTCTTCAAACGGCTTGTTTTCTCTGGCAATAAGAGATGGATTAGTGGTTACACCATCAACCATGCCCATTTCGACACCTTTTTGAATTTCTTCAATATTTGCGGTATCAATAAAAAACTTCATTTTTCTTCTCCTTGTTGTGTTCTGAAAGTTTCGCAGCACTCCTGGCTGCAAAAATAATATGATTTTTCATTTAACTGTAAATGTATTGCTTGTTGCCTTGGCACCAATTTTTTGCAGATCGGATCTTCCTCCAAAGTGTCACTTATCACTGTTTCTTTGTCATTTGTCCGCTGCTGAGGCTTAACTGTCTTCTTCTTGCCACCTCCCGCAATCAATCGATAGCCAATATAAAAAAGAATGACAAGAACAAGTATCCGTATCGGGCTCAAAATTGTTCCTCTTTCTGTCCATTTTCATGCAAACCAAATCCCACAGGTTTAAATTCGTCCCATGTATCTCGTATAATCTCCTGGGATTTACCGTTTTTTTCGGTCAATTGCCCCCGCAAATCCTGAACCATTTGACGCACCGTTCGTTCACTCATCAAATCACCGATAAAATCCGGCGACAATTCAGCCAAAGGTTCAAGCACAAAAAGACGCCCACTTATACGTGGATGCGGCAAAGTCAGATCAGGATCATCCATAACAATATCGCCGAAATAGAGTAGATCTAAATCCAGACTGCGATCCTGATAACCAAATGTTCCATTTTTTCTTGATCGGCCAAAAAGAGCTTCAACTTCCAATAGATTTTTCAGCAGTTCAGGTGGAGATATTGTAACTTCCAGCCGGCCAACAGCATTGGTAAACCAGTGCTGGCTGATCATTTCAATGGGTGCGGTTTTATAAGGGCTTGAAATTCTATCCAGGATAATCCCCTCGACCTCGCCCAGCGCCTCCCAAGCCTCCATGAGAGTGGCCTTGCCATCGCCAAGGTTGGATCCCATGCCTATATATGCAGTGACTCTTGTTTTCATAAAAGCAATCCAGACTGTACCTTAGAAATCCTGTAACCCAAGCACATCAAACATCGAGTAGACACCACGCTCTTTATCAACAATCCAGGCAGCTGCAGTTGCGGCCCCTTTAGCAAAGTGATCGCGGCTGTGGGCCCTGTGTACCAGTTCAATCCGCTCACCGGCTCCGGCAAAATAGACGGTATGTTCTCCAACAATATCTGCAGCTCGTATTGTTTGAATGCCTATTTCTTTTGGACTTCTTTCGCCGATTATGCCGCTTCGTTCCATCACAACAACATCATCGAGATTGCGATGAACTCCTTCAGCCGCCATTTCTGCCAGCTTAAGGGCAGTACCGCTCGGTGCGTCTTTTTTCTTATTATGGTGAGCCTCAATAATCTCAATATCGTAATCATCACCGAGTATTGCCGCTGTCTTTTTCGCCAGTTTAAAGAGAACATTGACGCAAACCGACATATTCGGTGCCTGGACGCAGGGGAAATTCTCCGCAAGCAGCCCCAATTCTTCAAGATTTTCTGCGGTCAAACCTGTTGTTCCAATAACCATGGCCTTATTGTGTTTTGCAGCGAGTCGCGCAAATTCCATAGTTGCTTTATGAAAGGTAAAATCGATAATCACATCACCTTTATCGATAACAGCCTCAAGTCCTTCCTCAACGATCACACCATTTTCAGAACCATTTACCAAAACTCCGACATCCCGACCAATGGCCGGATTTCCCTTTGCCTCAAAGGCAGCCGCATACTCAAGCCCGGGATGTCTTTCAACCATCATGGCTACCCGCTGGCCCATTCGGCCAGCCGCACCAGCTATTATTACCTTAATCATATCTACCTCCAGCTTCCCCGCTATATCAAGCCCAGTTCACTCAGTGCCTCTTTCAGGCGACCAAGATTCATCTCATCCATGGGAGCAATCGGCAATCGGGGCAGACCACTTTTGATATTCCCCATCAACTCCAAAGCCTTTTTGGCAGGAGCCGGACTGGGAACACAGAACATCAGCTTCATCAGGGTAAACATCTGATAATGCAGCTCGTTCGCCTTTTTGATATCCAGCGCCAGAGCCGCCTCTATCATTTCAGACATCCCTTTAGGGTAAACATTGGAAATAACGGAAATAACGCCTTTACCACCGATAAGTGCCGTAGGCATGGAGGTAAAATCGTCACCAGACAAAATAATAAAATTATCGGGACATCTGCGAATAACATCCGTCACCTGTTCCAGGCTACCGGTGGCTTCCTTTATGCCGATGATACCATCTACCTCAGCCAGACGTGCTGCCGTGGCGGGTTCCATGCTTACCACTGTCCTTCCAGGCACATTATAAAGAAACAGCGGGATATCGACTTTTTCTGCAATTTCTTTAAAATGCAGATACATCCCTTCCTGATTTGGTTTATTATAGTAGGGTACCACTGAAAGAACCGCATCAGCACCGCTCTCTTTTGCGCTCTCGGTAAGTTCAATAGCCTCCAAGGTATTATTGGCCCCGGTACCCGCAACAACGGGAACACGACCGCCAACCGTTTTTACGGTAAGATCAATAACCCTTTTATGTTCCGCAAAACTGATGGTTGCAGATTCTCCGGTTGTACCACAGGGAACTATGCCATGTGTACCGTTTTCAATTTGAAATTCAATAAGATCTATCAAGCCCTGTTCGTCCAGTTCGCCATCGATAAAAGGGGTAACTAGTGCAACAAGCGCTCCGTGAAATTTTTCCATGATTCCTCCTGATCTAAGTGTTCAATATTCTTCCTGCACGGTCATTAGAGCAGCGCTTCGGCGTTCAAACTTCCTGTACAAATCAAGCGTGCGGGCCCTTGCAGATAGACGTCAGTTGCGACTGGCCCGTCTTGTAATTTGAATAATATCGTCAATATTTCTCCTCCAGAAGTACGCACTTCCATAGGCGATTCTAATCCTTTTTGTAACGCGGCAATCAGCACTGAAGCAACAACTCCGGTACCGCAGGCCATGGTCTCATCCTCAACTCCACGTTCATAGGTGCGAACGTACAATCTACCATCATCTAAAAATTTAACAAAATTGACATTTGTGCCCTTGGGTTCAAAAAGCTGATGAAATCTCACTTTCCTGCCCCACTTTTTTACCGGAACATCTTCTTCTTCCACAAATATAACGGTATGGGGAACGCCAGTATCGATAAATGATACCACCCGTTCTTCATCATCAAGGGTCAAAGAAAGACCGAGACGAAAATCATGGGGACGGGTCATTTTCACCCGTACGTTCTCACCATCATCGCGAATTTCAGCTTCGATAATTCCGGCCAGGGTCTCAAGCGTCATTCTTTTATCTGCAATCTTATGACGATAGGCAAAACTTGCGGCACATCTCGCACCATTACCACACATCTCCGCCACCGAACCATCACCATTATAAAACTTCCAGGAGAAATCCGCCCTGTCAGACTTTTCTATAAGAATAAGTCCGTCGGCTCCAACGGAAAACTTTCTTCTGCATATTTTCCGGGCAAGCTCCGGGTGATCGGTTGAATCAATGGCCAGCGAACGGTTATCTATCAGGACAAAATCATTGCCCGTACCGCTCATTTTCTCAAAGGCGATGGGAAAGGTAATTGCCATCACTGTACTCCTTTTATTGTATAATTCCTCATAACTATTCAGCAGCACCTCACCTGCCCACGATCACCCCGCCCAACATACAGGTATAGTATAGCTGGTCGGGTTGCTTATGGACATGTAAGTCACTGCTAAACAGTTACATTTCGTACTTTTACGGTCTTTTTTTGCCATACGCTGAATAGTTATAATTCCTTAATTGTAACTTCCAGACAACAGAGCCCTCCAGCCGTATTCATTACGGCTAGAGGGCTATACTTTACCACATCAGAAATGAGATTCTAACACCCCAAGGTAAGCGACAGACTCCGAGGGGGAGGTACCGTTGATTAATGTCTGATTGTGGCTTCCCTCGATTTTTCACTCTCATTAGGTGGTGTTGATTGATCAATAGCCGATACCGCATAATAGTATCGTACAACATCACCCGCAGTGGAATCAATAAAGAGTGTATATTCCGGCTCAACCTTGCCAAGCAGTTCATACTTATCCTTATCGGCTGCGCGGCGATAGACCTGGTATCCCCCAAAATCGGCTGCATTATTTCTATCCCAGAAAATTTTAATACCGGCATCCGTCCGTACGGCTGTAACACCTGCAGGAGGCAGAGGTGCAGTCAAGTCAACGGGCACAGAAACAATATCTTCACTCTTGCCACCACTGACCAGCTCATCTTTATAGACCATCATCGTCTTCACAGTGTAAAAATACTTCTGACCGTTACGAACCTGATGATCAACAAATGTGGTTCCAGCTCCGGGAGCACCCACCTTGCTGTATTCCTTCCCACCAACACTGCGAAGAACCTGATATTTCACAGGCATATCAAGACTGCTGCCATCAAGATGTGTAGTGACGGGCTGCCAACTGAGGGTAATCTGCTGATCGCCTGGCTTTGCACTCAAGCCTTTTGGGGCTGCAGCGGGCTGAAACCAGATAAACGAGATAATATTGGAGTCACTGCTGTCGGCCCACCAACTCGTACGAGAACGAATTTTGAAAAAATACTTATTGCCCGAACGTAAAAGAGACGTGGAGTACGCAGCTTTACGACGCATTTTTCCATCAATGGGAGACCCACCATCCAGCTGAGTAGGTTCGGTAAAAGGTATGGGACATCCACCACAGTAGTCCTCTACAGGAACAACGGCCCGGTAAAGATCAAAGGTGGCAATATTTTCAATATCAGTTCCTTTTACGGTTTTCACAGGGTAAGACCAATTCAGTTGCACACCCTTTTCATCAACTGAATACCGTAAATCCACAATCGGTTGTGGCACAACACTCTCAGGAGGTACCGGTCTGTTTTTATACCCGCAACCTGTTACCAGAAGAAGAGAAGCCCCCAGAAGGAACACTCCCGCCATCCGTACCCCACAAATCTTCTTCATCATGAAATCCCCAATTGTTTTTCCGCTGAAATCAGCGCTTCTTCCACCCTTTCGATGCCGGTTCCCCCAGTGGATATCCGGCTGTTTACCGATCCTTCAACACGCAACACTTCAAAAACATCTTTTGCAATTACCGGTGAAAACTGCACCAGCTCCTGCACGGAAAGATCAGCCAGTTCACACTTTTTCTCAAGGCAATAGGCAACGGTTCGTCCGACAATTCCATGCGCTTCTCGAAACGGAACGTCCTTTAGAACCAGGTAGTCGGCAAGATCCGTTGCAGTAATAAACCCGGTTTGTGTTGCTTCGTTCATTTTCGCCGTATTAAAACTAAGATTTGCCAAAAGTTCCGCCATAATGGCAAGGGATGCGGAAACGGTATCAACCGCATCGAAAACAGGTTCTTTATCTTCCTGCAGATCACGATTATAGGTAAGTGGCAAACCTTTCATCATTGTCAACAGACTCATCAGGCTACCAACAACCCGGCCACTTTTCCCTCTGATAAGTTCAGGAATATCCGGATTTTTTTTCTGTGGCATGATCGACGATCCTGTACAGAACGTATCCGAAATTCTAACAAAATCAAACTCCTGACTAGACCAGTATACCAGTTCTTCAGATAATCTCGAGAGATGAAGTTGGATCATGGCGCAGTTTGAAGTGAATTCGATTGCAAAATCACGATCTCCGGCCGTATCCATGGAATTTGCCGTAACACCATCAAAACCAAGCGCCTCTGCAACCTGCTCACGATCAATGGGCAAACCACTGCCAGCAAGCGCTGCACTGCCAAGGGGTGAAAGGTTCATCCGCTTCCTGCAGTCAACCATTCGTCCACGATCCCGGGCAAACATCTCGTAATATGCCAGCATATGGTGGGCAATCTGCACCGGTTGCGCGCGCTGCATATGTGTATAGCCGGGCATCAGCTGCCCCAGGTATTTTCTGCTAAGACCAACAAAAGCCCTGCCTATCCCATCAAGCAGTTCGACTATCGAATCACACTCATCCCGCAGATACAGTTTGAAATCAAGGGCGATCTGATCGTTTCTGCTCCGGGCGCTGTGTAGCCGGGCACCTGCAGGTCCAATGCGCTCTATCAACGTTTTTTCGATATTCATATGAATATCTTCGAGTTCCCGCCTGAAAACAAAAGTCCCTTCCTCAATCTCTTTTTCGATGGTTGAAAGACCATCAACTATTGCTGCCAGCTCGTCTCTTGTCAATATACCGTTATCAGCCAGCATAGCTGCGTGAGCCTTGCTTCCGGCAATATCATATTTATAGAGCCTGGAATCATAGTGGATGGATGCGGTAAAAGCCTCTACAGAAGCGGCCGTCCCTTCGGTAAACCGCCCGCCCCACATTTTTTCCGAGCCACTTTTATTAGTATCAGTCATAGTAGGTAGCAATTCTTCCTTTCTTTCCGGTCTTCTGTAATGCGTTAATTTTCAATCGAAGGCCGTTCAGTCGAATAAACCCGGTCGCATCGGACTGGTCGTACACATCATCTTCTTCAAAGGTAGCAAAGTTTTCCTGGTAGAGAGATTGAGACGACTTCCGGCCAACCGCAACACAGTTCCCTTTGTACAATTTCATCCGCACCACGCCGGAAACCGTCTTCTGACTTTCATCCATGGTGGTCTGTAAAAGCTCTCTTTCCGGTGAGAACCAGAAACCGTTATAAACAAGTTCGGCATAGCGACCCACCAGGGAATCACGGATACGCAGAACCTCACGATCCATGGTGATGGTTTCCAGGGCCATATGGGCCTCACGAAGCAGCGTACCACCCGGAGTTTCATAGACGCCCCGTGATTTCATACCAACAAAACGATTCTCCACCAGATCAAGGCGACCGATAGCATTTTTTCCTGCAAATTCATTGAGCTTTAAAAAGAGGGCCAGCGGCTCCATTTTCTCACCATCAAGGGCAACAGGATCACCGTTTACAAACTCAATCTCAAGGTATGTCGGCTTATCCGGTGCATTCTCAGGAGAAACTGTCAACTCATACATAGCCTCATCCGGCTCCGTCCATGGATCTTCCAGCATACCGCCTTCAAAACTGATATGGAGCAGATTCTCATCGGAGCTATACGGTTTTTCCTTGGTGACCGGAATTGGGATATTATGATTCTTGGCGAATTCAATCAACTTCTGCCGCGAATTGAGATCCCATGTCCGCCAGGGAGCAATAATTTTCAAAGTAGGGTCAATACCGATATAGGCCAGCTCGAAACGAACCTGATCGTTGCCCTTTCCGGTTGAGCCATGACTGAGCGCGTCCGCACCTTCTTCTTTAGCGATACGAACCTGCTCTTTGGCAATCAACGGCCTGGCAAGTGATGTGCCGAGCAGATAAGAACTCTCATAGATGGCGTTTGCCCTGAAAGCCGGAAAAATATAGTCTTCAACAAACTCTTTTCTCAAATCGGAGACAATCACCTTCTCAGCACCGGTTGCCATACCTTTTTCGCGCACGGCATCCCAGTCTTCTTTCTGGCCGATATCGGCAGAATAAGCAATAACGGAACAGTTATATTCTTCTTCCAGCCATTTCAAAATAACAGATGTATCGAGACCACCGGAGTAGGCAAGGACAATTTTCTTTACACTCATAACAAACCTCAAAAGTGAAATATCAAAGTATTTTCACTTCAATTTCAGTATACCCGACAAGCGGGTAAGAATTAGTAACCAGCAACCATCACACAATAAATTTTTCAAGTATTGCTTTGTGGAGATGCATCTTGTTTTCCGCCTGATCAAACGCCACGCACCTTGAGGATTCCAGCACATCATCAGTAATCTCTTCACCTCTGTGCGCAGGCAAGCAATGCATAACAATGGAGTCCCGGCTGGATTTGCGCACAAGTTCTGTGTTCACCTGATATCTGGAAAAGGCACGCAACCTCTCCTCTTTTTCGTCCTCTTTACCCATGGAGGCCCAAACATCAACATTCACAACATCTGCATCAGCCACAGCCTCTTCAGGGTCACGAATAAGAGTAATCGGTTTTTCAGCCACTTTCCTGGCCGCAGCAAGAATTGCACTATCCGGCTCATAACCTTCCGGACAGGCAAGAATCAACTCAAAACCAATTACAGACGCTGCCTGAACCCAGGAATTCGCCATATTATTGCCATCACCCACCCAGACAATACGCAGGTCATCGAGACTACCCTTTTTTTCAATAACGGTCATCATATCGCTCAGAACCTGGCAGGGATGATGCAAGTCCGTAAGAGCATTTATTACGGGTACCGTTGCATATTCAACCAGTTCTTCAACAATTTCCTGACCGAAAGTTCTTACAACCATACCGTCCACATAGCGAGACATGACCCTGGACATATCTTTAAGTGGCTCCGATCTGGCTAGTTGTGTATCACGACTTGACAGAAAAATAACCTGTCCGCCAAGGCCGTACATTGCCGATTCAAAGGAAACCCGCGTTCTGGTCGATGGTTTTTCGAAGATAAGACCAATGGTTTTCCCAATCAATTGTTGATGGATTTTCCCGGCCCTTCGTTCTTTTTTGAGTTCAATTGCTCTTTCAATGAGGAAGAGCAATTCTTCTTTTGAGAAATTCTGCAGTGATTTTAAATGCTTTACCAATCAACTCACCTCTTGGAAGCAGGCAGGAGACACATTCCCAGCGGAAGTTACTCCGCTCCTCTCTCCTGACCTTCATATTCTATAGGGGAAAAGAGTTATCTTTACATAAAAAGAGGTGTCTTTGCAAAGAATTTTCCGAAATGCAACAGTTGCACATAAATAAATTGTATTTACTGCAGATGTCGATCAATACTCACTGAGAACCTCAGCAAGGGCTGTAATAAGTTGATCAATTTCCTCTTTTGTAACAATCAGCGGGGGAACAAATCGCAAGACAACATTGCCGGCAAAATTCATAAGAAAGCCACGATCAAACATTTTGTTTACAATTTCAGCCCCATAGGCAATAGCATCTTTTGTGAGAACTGCCCCGATAATCATACCCATGCCTCGGACTCCGCTAAGCAAAGCCGGAAACCGATCAACGAGCTTTTGCAGTTCCGCCTGGAAATATGCCCCTTTTTCCTGAACATCTTCCAGAAAACCGTCGGCCAGCATAACTTCAAGGGTAGCAACTGCGGCAGCCGATGCCACGGGATTACCACCAAATGTTGAGGCATGGGTCCCGGGAATAAAAGAAGCAGCTATTTTTTCATATGTCATCATGGCACCAATGGGCAAACCATTGCCAAGTGCCTTGGCCATTGTGAGAATATCCGGTGTAACACCAAGCTGTTCATATGCGAAAAGTGAACCAGTCCGCCCCAGACCAGTCTGGATTTCATCAAAGATCAGCAACAAACCATGTTTATCACATAAATCCCTGATACCCTGCAAATATGCCTTATCCAACAGACGCACTCCACCTTCCCCCTGCAAAGGTTCGCAGAGAATTGCACAGGTTGATTCACCAATCATCTCTTCCAGAGCCCCAAGATCACCAAACGGTGCATGGAGAAAACCTTCAGGAATTGGCTCAAATCCCTCATGAAATTTTGTCTGCCCCGTAGCGGCAACGGTGGCCAGCGTTCGCCCATGAAAAGAACCGGAGAGGCTGATAATTTGATAACGTCCTTTATCTGCATGAATTCTGGCCAGTTTGATCGCTGCCTCATTAGCTTCGGCACCAGAGTTGGCAAAAAATAATCTCTCACCAAAAGAATTGGCCAAAAGAAGTTCGGCAAGGCGGATCTGGGGTTCAAGGTAATAGAGATTTGAGGCATGTACCAGCTCCCCTGCCTGATGGCAAATGGCCTTCGTTACCGCCGGATGACAATGACCAAGGCTACATACCGCTATGCCCGCCAGAAAATCCAGGTACTCACGTCCATCCGCATCAAAAAGGCGACATCCACTGCCCTTAATCATGGCAGCAGGGTAACGCGCATACGTTCCTATGAATACCTTGTCACCCCTTTCCTTCAGCTCATTATTTCCATTTTTCATCAAACAATCTCCGTTCCTATCCCTTCCCGGGTGAACATTTCCAGGAGGATCGAATGCTCCACCCTGCCATCAACGATATTTGTTTTTGCTACCCCGCGGTGAATCGCATCAACACAGCAGCGAACCTTGGGGATCATTCCTCCAGCAACCGTTCCATCCTCAATGAGAGCTTCCAGTTGCTGGTGTGGTAATGAAGTGATCAATTCACCGTTCTTATCATTTACTCCAGGTACATCTGTGAGAAGAATCAGCTTTTCCGCTGACATTTCACCGGCAATGGCTCCTGCAACCAGATCGGCATTAATATTAAAAGCCTGGCCATCATCCCCAACCCCAACTGGAGCAATAACAGGGATAAAATCCTGCTGAAACAGACTTTCCAGAACTCCTGGATTAATCTTTGTAACCTTGCCGACACGTCCAACGTCTATAAGTTCAGGCGGTGCGTCCTTCATCACTTCGTTTGTTTTTTTGCTACTCACTTTCAGTTTTTCAGCGCAGACCAGATCACCATCCCGACCGGAAAGACCAACCGCCTTACCGCCACAATGATTAATCATGCCAACAATTTCCTTATTTACCTTACCAACCAGAACCATTTCCACCACATCCATGGTTTCACCGTCGGTAACACGCATACCTTGAACATAACTCGGTTGTATTCCTAACCTATCAAGGAGTGTATTGATCTGCGGCCCTCCACCATGAATAATGATTGGATTAATACCGATCTGCTTGAGCAATATCACATCGAGAGCAAATTGTTTTTTAAGGTGTTCATCAACCATTGCATGACCACCATATTTAATGACAATGGTTCTATTTCTAAATTCCTGCATATAGGGCAGGGCATCTATCAGCACTTTGGCTTTTTCGATACTTTCCTGAACTATTTTCGCCATAATGTCACTCCTAACCCTGGAACAAAACTCTAATTATTCTTTGTATTTTAAATAGTTACTTCTTTCTGAAAAATATACGATATTCAAAACTATTGTAATGAGTCACTGGAAGTAAGTAAAGGACTCTTTGATGTCATCTTTACACCTTCACTTTACATTTTAAACCCTTTACGCTACCATGGGTTCGATTAATTCACTGACCATGATTATACATTTGGTGTATGGAGAAACTCTATGAAACCAAGTAGTCGTTTTACTTTTACAATGAACTTTTTAATAGCCGTTTACCTCCTTTTAACTGGAGCAACAACGGCATATTGCGGTGATGCACCTATTCATATTGAGGCTAACCGCATGACCTCAGTTGAAAAATCAAACTCTGTCATATTTACGGGAGATGTTGACGCCAAACAAGGCGATATACGCATTCGTTCTGATAAAATGACAGTGTACTACGCCAGTAAAGATCAAAAAGTGAAAAAGGGTGAAAAACAACCCACCCAGCAGGTAGAGAAACTGATCTGTATCGGCAATGTGGAAATTACCCGATCGGAGTGGTTGGGAACTGCTAAAAAAATGATCTACCTCGCCAAGAAACGGCAAGTCATACTCACCGAAAATGCAAAAGCGTGGCAGGGACAAAACATGGTGAGTGGTGATAAAATTATCTACTATCTTGATGAAGGACGATCCGAAGTTATTGGCGGTACTTCAACAACAGTTGGCAAAAATGAATCAGGTAAAAAGAAACCTTCACGGGTAAACATGACGATTCTTCAAAATTAATGGCCTCGTATGTCACTACTGGAAACACGAAATATAGTTAAACGCTACGGTCATAGAACTGTAGTAGACGGGGTCAGCCTACAGGTGCAGACGGGTGTTGTTGTAGGGCTTTTGGGCCCTAACGGAGCAGGAAAAACGACAACATTTTACTGCATTGCAGGGTTCATCCGACCAGACAAAGGTAATATCATTTTTGCAGGTGAAATGATCACCAACCTGGCCATTCACAAACGGGCCCTGAGAGGTATTGCCTATCTCGCACAGGAGCCTTCCGTCTTTAAAAAATTGACAGTCGAAGAAAATGTGCGTATCATCTTGGAACCACTGGGACTTTCCAAACGTGAAATAGATTACCGCATAGATGAGCTCATGGCAGAACTGGGTATTGAATACCTTCGACACAATAAGGGTCACGCTTTGTCCGGTGGAGAGCGGCGAAGAGTGGAGATCATGCGTGCCCTGTCAACCCGGCCCAAATTTATCCTTCTGGACGAACCTTTTGCCGGCATCGACCCTCTAGCCGTCAACGACCTGCAGAAACTTATTGTCAACCTCAAGGAAAAAGGATTGGGCATCCTTATTTCAGACCACAATGTAAGAGAGACTTTGCAGGTTTGTGATTTTGCCTATATTATGAATGCAGGTCAAGTACTCACAAGCGGTGTTGCCGATGATATTATTGAGAGTGAAGTTGCTCGCAAAATGTATCTGGGCGAAAACTTTCACATGTAATTTTTAACATTTTATGGCCCTCGAACTTAGACAGCAGCTTAAACTAACGCAAAAACTGGTGATGACGCAACAGCTGCGCCAAGCCATTAAGCTGCTTCAGCTAAACAGGCTTGAACTCTCTGACGCCCTGCAGGCCGAAATGGAAAAAAACCCTGCACTGGAAGAAGACATCCCCTCCCCTGATACCAATGAAAACCTGCTCTCCCTGACCTCAACCACTGAGAAAACCGGGCCTGCCGAAGAGCAGGAAGTTACGGAAACAATTAAAATAACTGACAATCTCGGCGAGGTCAACTGGGAAGACTACACCAACAATTTTGACAGTAATTTTTCTTTTGCCCACGAGACTCCACCCGCTGACGCACCTTCTCAATTTGAATTCATCTCTGA
>Ga0256845_1002412_pt1 | contig 13569 bp, 14 predicted proteins | sample RiftiametaG_FD_189101 | JGI IMG/M metagenome (GOLD analysis project Ga0256845, IMG submission 189101) | Tube worm associated microbial communities from hydrothermal vent at the East Pacific Rise, Pacific Ocean - Riftia | ecosystem: Host-associated > Annelida > Integument > Unclassified ... | reverse complement strand
TGGCGGAGCAGCACTCTATTACTAACTCCCCCGCCATCACAAAAAACCTCTACCAGATTAGACGATTATGAAACCCATTGGAATCATACACACTCCTTTTACCTCACTCGAAGACATGCCGATCCAACCCAAAGGTGCAGGAGAAGAACTCGGTACCATAGAATTAGAGAAACAATACACAACTGGCCTTGCAGATCTTGATGGATTCAGTCACGTTTACCTCCTGTATCAGTTTCATATGGCAAAACGAACAGCCCTGGAGGTAGTACCTTTTATGGATACGAACAAACGAGGCGTATACGCCACAAGATCTCCTTTACGTCCCAACCATATAGGTCTTTCCATTGTTCGCCTGACGAGTATTGAAGAAAACATCATCACCGTTGCAGGAATAGATGTCCTTGACGGCACACCAATTTTTGATATCAAACCGTATATTGCGGCATTTGACAGTGTGGCAGAAAGCAGGTCCGGTTGGATGCAGGCATCTGAAAAAGAGGTTGCCGCAAAACGATCAGACCATCGGTTTGTCGGCTGATTTGTCTACTGTTTTTTTATTGGAAATCTTTTTTCAGAAAAATAATTTTCTACCATTGACAGGAATGCCAATTGCCTCCATTTTATGGTATTATCACAATCTGGTGACGGCGTAAGATATGATTAGAAGTTCCAGAATGACTATGGACAATTTCATGACTGACAAAAAAGATACAATTGACCCACAACAGGTTGCAATATTGCGTTCATTACCTATTCGGATTAAAGAGCAAATTACCGGTGAAGAGGCGGAGGCTTTTATATACAACAGAGAGATCCCCGAATCACTGGTGGAAAAATTAAAAGATTACCTCGTAACTGAAGATGATTCATAAGATATCGTCCATTAAAAGCAGTTCAAATCTACATTCTTCTATTAAAGGAGCATTACATGACTACTGAAAATCGTCCTCCATGTCCGACCTGCCAGGGGAAAAAAATTATCGAAGGTGTCTGTGAGACAAGTTCCGAATGGAGCGGAACCGGAGATGACGCTGAAGATATGCAGTGTACTCCCGATCAGGTTTGCCCAACCTGTAACGGCAAAGGTTACGAAGAGTAGAATTCTTTGCCATAAAAACAGTTACAACACGATTCAATGAGTCTGGTGTTTAATGGGATTTTAGTTCGAGGTCAAGGCATACGAAAAATTTTACCACAGGCATATAGTTGATATTCCGAGATTAAATTTTTTCGTATAACACAGAGATCGGGCGAAGATACATTAAATCAACGGGCTCATTCAATGCCCCTTTAAAGAGCATTAACAATCATGGGAACTCACATTGATCATCTTGTGATTGGCGCAACAACTCTTGAACAGGGTATTGCTGCAGTCAACGACTGGCTTGGTGTCGACATGCCTTATGGCGGAAGCCATGAAAAAATGGGTACTCACAACTGCCTAATGCGACTCGGTGATGGCATCTTCCTGGAAATCATTGCTTTAAACAACAGCCCTGGCTCACTTGAACAACCTCGATGGTTCGGGCTCGATGACCCATATGTCCGTTACCTAATTACAGCCCAACCGACACTTCTTGGCTGGGTAGTGAATACAGATAATTTGAGCCATCTTATCACCGGCGCACGCTGTTCGATGGGGCAGATCGAGCACATAACACGGGGGGAATTACACTGGCTTTTCAGCCTTCCTGAGGACGGCAGACTGCTGGCTGGAGGTTTAATCCCTTACGCCATTGAATGGCAGACTGACTCGCACCCCTCCACCATGATGGCTGAATTAGGCTGCCATCTTTTGCAACTTGACCTCTACCACAATCAACCGACCTGGTTGCGCACTACTCTGGGTTCCATTGGAGCTGCCGATCTGGTCACTATCCACACCCTGCCTCATGATATACCTCCCTACCTTTTGGCAACCATCAACACGCCCCGGGGCACAAAAAAAATCAGTAACCAGTTTCCCACATTTTCCTGACTATTGATCTTCTACCAACCTATACTTATTGTCGTGGAAACGCCTTACAAGTATCAAGTGCTATGAGTAACGCACTAAAATTCAAACGGAAAAATACAATGACACAAACAATAGAAATATTCTCAGACTATATCTGACCATGGTGCTATTTCATTACCGGGCGTATTGAAAAACTGCAGCAAGAATACAACATCACCGTTCGCTGGCGTGCTTTCCCCCTGCATCCGGAAACGCCGGAAGAAGGACAACTCCTTACAAATCTATTTTCGGCAAGCCCCGAAAAAATAGCGACAATGGTTGAAGGTCTCAGTCAAACTGCCAAAGAACTCGGCCTACCCTTTGGTCCAAGAAAAAAGACATATAACAGTAGACTCGCTCAGGAACTCGGACTTTGGGCTGAAGATAAAGGAAAAGGAGACACTTTTCATAAAATTGCCTTTAAGGCATATTTTGCAGATGGCCTGAATCTGGCCAAACGCTCCGTCCTCCAGCGACTTGCTAACGATGCGAATTTACCGGAAGACGAGGCCACTCAAATATTGGATACGCGAAGTTACGCCGGTCGGGTCGACAAAGACTGGGCCGACTCTAAACTTTACGGCATTACTGCTGTACCGACATTTGTCATGGGTCAGCATAAACTTGTCGGTGCCCAGAGCTATGAAGACCTGGCCAAAATGGTTACCCTCAACACCGAAGCTTAAACCAAAATGGGTTCCATTGTAAAAGGAGATCTAATACATCTAGCTCTTGCGGGCCATTTTGATATCATTGTGCACGGCTGCAACTGCTTCTGCACCATGGGGGCAGGCATAGCCCAGGCTATTCAACAGGAATTCCCAGAGGCCTTAACCGCTGATATGCAGACCACAGCGGGCGATAGAGGAAAGCTAGGGAATTTCAGCAGTGCAACCGTTACACGTTGCAACCACACAATTACCATTGTCAACGGTTACACCCAGTTTGCATTTCATAGCCGGCAGATTCTTGCCGATTACAAAGCCATCACCAGACTTTTTGCCAAACTCAAAAAAACATATCCGGGCAAACGATTCGGCTATCCAAAGATCGGAGCTGGGCTGGCAGGAGGAAACTGGACAAAAATATCCGAGATCATCGACAGAGAACTACACGGCGAAAACCACACCCTCGTTCTCTTTACTCACTAGAGGTATTTACTTTTTACTGCAGGCAGGACATGTAGCTCGAACAAAACGAGGGTCTGCACCATACTCGAGAATATCCTCAAAACCATGCCATTGATCGTCATCGATATTGTATACCTTTTTACACGAACCACAGAGTGCTATACCACTCTCCAGCATCTCCAGTTGATTCAATGCATCACGCAGTTCCGCAACAGTTTCAGAAAGCGATGACTGGGTTCGTACCAATCGTTCAGCTACACGCACCCTGGCTCGAAGCTCATTATCATTAAACGGCTTGGTCATATAGTCATCGGCACCAGCATCAAAGCCTTTGACAATATCAGCTTTGCTATCCCGTCCAGTTAATAAAATAACATACGGTGGCGTCTCGGCATTCATCTCTTTTACTTTTCTGCAGACCTCAACTCCGTTAAGTTCAGGCATTTCCCAGTCAAGAATCGCAATATGCGGTGCCTCGGATTTTTGTAAAATCCTCAGCGCATCCACTCCATTTGTGACACTTTCAACACGATAACCCCAGTTTTCAAGGCAGACCTGAACCATCATTCTGGTAGTAAATTCATCTTCAGCAATGAGTACTTTCACTTTACAACTCCCCCAATCTATTTCAACGTAGTAATTCCCCCACGGGGAACACATCATATCCAGACTTTACCCTAAGTACCAGAGAGTTATAGACACAGCCCCCTGCCCTTTGCAGATAGTATGCTCAGACAATTTTCAAGCATTTACACCTCTGACCACTTGACTTTTTTACCATCGAGGTGTCAATACATCAAGAAGTAATCAACTATTATCAATTATTGACAGATTTTGGTCAACCCTTATGTAAAAAAAACGTTCAACCCCTATCAGCCCGAATTTTCGCAATTACTTATATATGAAAAAAGAATATCCTTTCGCCCTTAAAATGCCCCTTATGGTCGCCAAAGAACCAGACACAACCGATTTAACGCCTGCATCCTGGTTCCTTTTCCGTGGTGACAAACTCCTTATTCAAACCATACACACCGAATCCTCACCTCTCTGCACCACAACCCCGCAACAATTAGGAATACAACCGACATTCAGCCGATATATTGGCAGTAACAGAAACACCGCTTACTTTGTTGCTGAACTGCCACAATCAACAGTCGCGCCACAAGGTATGGAATTTCGTTCAATTCGAAGCCTGTTTGGTTCTGTTGATGACGATCTTTTCACAATTATCGGTAGAGCCATACAAATCCTGCACTGGAACAATGAATACAAATTCTGCGGAAAATGCGCCACGGTGATGGAGGATAAAAACAACGAATTTGCCAAACAATGCCCAAATTGTGGACTTATCAGTTACCCCAGAATCTCTCCGGCAGTAATCATGTCGGTTATCAAAGACAAACATATTCTACTTGCCAGGTCTCCACATTTTCCAAAAGATATGTACAGTACCCTCGCAGGATTTGTTGAACCGGGAGAAACGCTGGAAGAGGCGGTTAAGCGGGAAATATTTGAAGAATCGAGCATTGAAGTTGACAATATTGAATATGTTGCCAGCCAACCCTGGCCCTTTCCACACTCCCTGATGATCGGATTTTCAGCCACTTATGCCAGCGGTGACATCCAAATAGATGATAGGGAAATCGAGGCTGCAGGATGGTTTACGGCGCACAACCTGCCAAAACTACCCTCAAAGATTAGCATAGCCCGTTTACTAATAGATAACTTTATCGCAAACTCTTCAAAATAAAAACCATGCAGCCTGATAAACCTTTTCCCAGAGCATTCAGTGCCCCGGCCGAAAATGTCACAACACTCAACGCGGCAATAATAAAACGTGTGGTGGAAGGCTCCAGAAACAGCCCTCGCAAGAGAATAATCTATCCTCTGCACAAAACAGCTGATTCCTCGCTACACAGAATGCTCAACGGCCTGCAACCTTACAGTTATATCCGGCCCCATAAACACCTCCATCCGCCAAAGGCGGAATCTGTCATTGTACTGAAAGGCGCCATTCTCAGCTTTGTCTTCGATGTAACGGGTAATATCATAGAGGTGCAGACTCTGACAGCTGGCGGTATCAACTTTGGTGTCGACAGTGAGCCAGGTGTTTTCCACACATTTCTCGCCCTGCAAAAAGATACTGTACTTTTTGAAGTCAAACCCGGCCCCTATGAGCAAAACTCCGATAAAGATTTTGCACTGTGGGCACCACGTGAAGGGAGCGAGGAAACAACAGAATATATGGACTATCTTTACGATATGGGGAAACGGGATAGATAAACTTCCAAGCAACAACAAAACAAACAACTGCACAGACAACCATCCGGAACGAATAGCCGTCTGTGCACCTTTACAACATCAGCATCTATTTTTTAGCATTAAGACGCATCTGCTTTGCCATCTCTTTCATTTCGACGAGTGACTCCTTCATTTTTGCCAGACCATACCAGGTTGTATAATCAGGCATAATATGAAATGCTGCCTGATAGGTTTTCATCCTGAAGTCCATGAACATTTCATAAAGAACCTCTTCAATAGGAGTATTCACTTCATAAAAAGTCAGTAAATCCGGATAGGGAAAAGTCGCAGCATTGGTTTCTTTTTCTATAATGCCATCCTCATACAGATCCTTGACGATATTAATGCCCTCAGCCAGAATCTTATCCGATGCTTTAATCATCAGATCGGCATTCTTCAGATTTTGTGCGGCAAAATTAGCTGAATGACATTTTTCACAGATCTTCTGCATCCGATTCCGCTCGTCATCCCAACTTTTCTTGTCGAGTCTGGCCATATTCGCAGCTTTGACGACTTCAAGTCTGGCAGTAGGCTTGCCATCCTTATCTAGTACGCCAAGTCCCTGGAGGATCGTTGCGCGATACCCCATCCATTCTGCATCAGATTCAGGCAGACGCAGGGCCAGAAAACCCCATGCAGTCATTACCCGGTGATTGCCGTTTTCCATATGACAATCTTGACACGTAGGTCCACGATGAGTTGCCGGATCAGTTTGGTAAGCGGCTCCATGTTTGGAATGTTGCCACATCTCCCACTGGGCATGATCAAAGCCGGTGTGACAGCTGTTACAGGCTTCAGGTCGCAGTGCTTCTGCCTTAGAAAAGGCATGGCGGGTATGACAGTTCTGACAATCCATCCCATATTTATAATATTGACGAAAAGGTGTCTCCGCGCGAACCTTTTCATCAGTCACACCAAGATTATGACAACCATTGCAGCCTTTCTGACCATCAATAAAAGCCTTTGGCTGCTGATGAGCAAATCCGGGGAATGCGCTGATAGGCAATAAGCCCAGAGCATGTTTACCACTCATATACTGTTCAGCCTGTTCTTCATGGCATTCCTTGCAGGTAGCGATAGTGGGCAATTTCACTTTATCCACATCATCTGCACTCATATGACCGTCGCCATGACAGTCGGCACAGGTCATATCTTCTGCCATCACTCCCCTGTTAAAATCTTCTACAAGACCCGGTGACAATTTAGCGTGACACTCCTCACATTTGGACGGCTTTGCCGACGCCGACGACAACATCAATCCGAGCATCAACAGAGGTACAACCATGATACTTATCAGCACTCTCTTTGATCCCATACTTCTTTCCTCCTTTTGTTAAATGAAAAAATGCAACATCCAGACACATGGTAAACTTATCGTAAACCCGCCTGTTAACAAGTACAGCTTTCAATGTGCATATAGCCGTACCAGTCAATATCAATTCATGTGGAGTTCACCACAACTCGATACTGTTGGAGTAAACGGTAAAACACTCCAAACAAACATAGCATAAATTCAGATCAATTTCCAATTTCCACTCTTTATTTAAAAGAAAATCGTAACACGCGATAACATGCTGATATGAAATGCAATCCAGGATCACCACTATGTGGCATTTAGTGGTGTTTAAGTGTCAGGGGGATTGATCACGGTAACCAGGGAACCATTTTTCTACAAGCCTTGCGTAGGTGCCATCTGTTTTCACCTTTTCCAATGCATCTCTCATTTTTTCAACCAACTCATCGGACGTATTCCTGCTGGCAGCAATTCCCAAATATTTCTCTGAGAGAACTAACGCCACTTTAAACTGCGATCGATCAAAACCGAGTTTTTCTGTGACAGAAAAAAAACCTAGAGTGTTGTTCATATTGAGGTCAACCCGACCCGCCTGAAGCATTTTAATACACTGTGTCTGGCAAGTAACATAGTTCAATTGTTTATCTGTAAAACCAAGGCGTTCCAAATCCACAGCGGCATTATCACCCCGCGGAACTGCTGTAACATAATTTATGGCATCATTGATAGTACTCAGAACGATATCACTGCGGGAAGTCAGAGCAAAAATGCCATCCCTTACTGTAAAATAATCACCAACCCACTTAAAAAGACCTTCTCTTTCCTCGCTTCGCGCTATACTGAAAATAAAAGTGTTAGGCTTAACCTGGGCCAGGCGATAGGCTCTTGCCCAAGGGTAGACCTGTATTTCAGCCTCTATGTCCGCCTTTATTATCATGGCAGAAACCAACTCTACAGCAAAACCTCTCAGTGGCGTTCCGGTCTCTTTAATTTGAAACGGGGGGAAATTCTCTGTAACAAATTGAATTTCCTCCCCTTGAACAGACGCAGCAAAAAACAAACCGAAAATACTCAAGACAAAGACTTTCAGTTTCTGGCTACACTTCACAATATATTCCTCTTGTATATGATGATTATTCTAAATAATTATACATGGAATTTCATGCTATGCAAAAATATTTCACAAGAATATTTACCAGAACATTTCATTCTTTTACTTTCATTCCAAAAATATATTTTGTATATAAGAATATTTCTCAAAGGAGATTCAAAAAAATTTTACTATTCATATACAGTAAAAGGAGCTAAAAATGGCAGAACCCAGCGAAATGTACCAGTGTCAAACGGTTAATTGTGGTTATATCTACAATCCGGATAAAGGCGACAGAAAAGGCAAAATCTCCAAAGGAACACAATTTGAAGATCTGCCTGAGGATTGGAAGTGTCCTATTTGTGGAGCCAGCACCAAAGCATTTAAGTGCCTGGGGTAAGATAGTACAGACCCAGCATTAAAAGGCCTCAATCATTCGAGTCAACTGAAAGTCATTAGCAAAAAGTGTTCGGATGACTGCGACATAATTATACTTCGCCCTCGAAAGGCTGGTAATGGCGTCAAGCAGATCCGATTCACGCTGCAGTCCTTCGTCATACTTAAGTTGTGTTATACGCAGATTTTCCTGGGCCTGTTCTATGGAGCGATTAGCTACACCAACATTTTGTAGAGCAACCTGAAAATCGATAAACAGATCTTTCAGATCAGTACTAAGCGTATTTTTCAGCTCATCAAGTTCATAGCCTAGAGATCTACTTTGCAGCCTGGTTCTTGCGACCTTGGCTTCTGTTGTAAACCCTTTAAAAAGGTTCATCGACATCACCAGCCGGGCACGTAGCTCATCTTCTTCCAGAGAACCATGCCCGGTGATATAATCATCATCATATTTCGTGTAACTGCCAATAACATCAACACGGGGATAGTAGTCCGCCAACTCTGCATCTGCCCTGGCAGAAGTCGAGGCTATCACACTTTCCAGCGCTTTAATCTCACTTCTCCCCGTCAACATTTTCCCTGTATATTCATCTTCATTTATTTCAGCTGGCAGCGTCTTAAAATCCTCAAAATCAAGTTCTTCAAGAATGAGGTCAACACCAACCTGCCTGGAAAGCTGATGCACACTTTTTTTCAGCCCCGCTTCTGCTGCCTTGAGAGTGATATCCGCGTTGTCATAATCTACCCGGAATTTCAACAACTCATTTTTTCCAATAAGGCCAACCTGATACCGGCTTTCTCCATCGCGGTACACCTTTTCAAGAGTTTGAAAAGCAGATTCCGCAACATTCCGATTTGCCCGCCGTTCATAGACACCCAAAAAAGCAAGAGCCACATTTAGCATAATATCCTGCTTCACACCTCTCAGCTGAAAGGCATCAACTTCCTTTAACAGTTCCGCTGATTTCACCGAATAAATATCACGAAATCCTGAGAATACATTCCAGCTGATGCTGCCGACAGCGGTGGAATTTTCTTTTCTTTCGATCAGGCTGTGTTCGTCCAGAGAATTGACATTATAAAAAATATCGACGGACGGGTAATACCCTCCTTTTGCCAAGGTCGTATTTTTTTCACTCTGTTCCAGGTTCGAAATATATTGTTTAATCACCTGCCGATTTTCAAGAGCAATCTTCTGCATCTCTGACAAATCCATTGCACAGGCAACTGAAGCGCTCAGTAAAACACAAAGAACAACACTACACAGTTTCATCGGTTCGACTCCTTTCAAAACGGATAATAAGAGCAAGTAATGAGGGAACAACAAAAAGCGTAAAAACAGTGGAAACAGCAAGGCCACCCAGCAAAATACTACCAAGTCCACGGTACAATTCAGACCCTGATCCGGTCGCAACCACCAGAGGCATCATGGCGAGAACACTTGTCATAGCACTCATAAAAATTGGCCGAATTCTGACCCGAACTGCTTCAGTAATAGCCTCAAGTCCAGCCAGTCCATAATATCGCACATTATTGAGTGACTGGTGAACAATGAGAATGGCATTATTTACAACCGTTCCTATGAGGATAATAAAACCGAGCATGGCCAGTACATCAAATCCCTGCCTGGCAACAAAAACATTCACCAGCATCAGCCCGACAAAGCCACCTGCTGCAGCGAGAGGCACTGTAAAAAGAATAATAAATGGATAGAAAAAATTTTCAAACAATGCAGACAACAGCAGGTAAGTAATCAACAGGGCAAGCAGCAAATTCCATTTCAAAATATTGCCGGTTTCTACAAGTTTATCAGCATTGCCACCGATGGAAACACTCACATCCCCAAGTTTACCTGCTGCAAGCAATGGCTGCACAAGCTCATTTTCTATTGTCTCCATTGCTGTTTGCAAAGGCATCGTTGCAGACGGCGTCACCTGCAGTGTTATTGTTCTCTTTCTCTCTAAATGGTTGATTTGTGCCATGCTTTGACTGTATTTCAAGTTGGAGACTTCACCAATTTTAATAAGATCGCCGAAACTATTGACAATTGTTGCCTGTAAAAGAGCTTCAGGGTTCTCAAATGTCTCATCATTACCTTTCAATACCAGGTCAATCTGCTTCTTGCCTTCAGGGCTGTAATCGTCGATTTTTCTGCCATCCATCAAAATATCCACATAGACACCAAGATCCCTTACAGTAAGACCGTTTGCTGCAAGTTTTTCTTTGCTCGGAATGACCAGTATTTCAGGATAGCTCGTCTCAAAGGAAGGGATGGGCCGAACCTGAGCCCCCACCATTTTCTGTTTGAGGCCACCGAAAAGAGTCATCGCCGCTCCGGCAATAGCATCAATTTTCTCACCTGATATATTAACCTCAACTGTCCGACCGGCCCCAAGCCCCTGTTCAAAAATTCCAGCCTGAATACTCACACCAAAGATGCCTGGAATCGAATTCATGATTCTTGAAAACAACGGGATCAATTCAGCTGCCCGCGTTTCACGACTGGAAATCGCTCCAAAAAGGGTAAAACGATCTGCACCCACAAAAAACATCTGATTAATGCCGGGGAAACCATCTTTGTCTTCTGCGCCAAAATAGGGTTTGCTCGCTTCATATATTCCCAGTCCCATATCTTTGTATTTCGCCACTGAATAGCCAGGTGGCGGAATGAGAATATTCAGGATGAGATTTCTATTGCCCTGCGGTAAGTATTCAGCAGGCGGTTTGAAGCTGAATATAATAAAGATAGACATGGAGGTAAAGAAAACTACGGTTAATAATCGTGTGAAAATATTTTTTAGACAAAATCCTGAAATTGCCATCAAAAATGAGACAAGTATTGGGCCGACAAAACTTCTCTGCAACAGGTTTGGTTTTTTAACTGTTGCATTCTTGTATAGCTGGTTAATAAGTGTCGGAATAACAGAAATTGAGACCAGAAAACTGATCATTATGGAAAAAGCAATGGCGATAGCAATATCCCGAAAAAGCTGACCAGCTTCCTCCTGCATAAAAATTACCGGTAAAAAAACAGCCACAGTTGTTGCCGTTGAAGCAAAAACAGCACCCCATACCTCTTTTGTGCCTTCAAGAGCTGCCGCATATGCTGTTTTACCAAGCTTTCTGTGGCGATCAATGTTTTCCAGCACAACAATCGAGTTATCAACCAGCATGCCAACCGCAAAAGAGATTCCCGCAAGACTTACCACATTGAGATTTCTCCCCGCCAACCAGAGAAAGATAAAGGTACCAATGACAGAAATGGGGATGGCAACAGCAGTCGCCAGCGTGGTACGCACACTACGCAAAAACAGCATTAGCACACAGACGGCAAGCAAACCACCGATGAGCACATTTTTTTTCACCAGTTCTATTGCCGTATTAATATAGCCGCGCTGATCGTACACCATCTCAATAGAGAGCTTTTTATCTTTTAGAAGAGACCCATTGAGCAGTTTAATCTCCGCCTCAACACGATCAGTCATATCCAGGACATTAGCCCCGGTTTCTTTACGTAACCCTACAACAAGTATCTGCTTTCCATTGTGCAGAACCGCCGCCGATTCTTTCTGATAACCTCTATCTACCGTAGCAATATCTCGTAGAAAAACTCGCCTCAGCCCATCGTCGTAAACAACGATGCCAAGGGCGTCTTCGGGACTCTGAAACTGCCCCAGGGTTCGTATCCGGTAATTTTTCCTGCCTATGCCGAGAACTCCAGCAGAAGTGGTGATATTTGCCAGCTGGAGAGCGTCTGACAACTGATTAATAGTTATTTTGTTCTGGGCCATCTTCTCCATATTAAGGGTTACGTGAAGTTCATCCTCGGTACCGCCAAAAATGAACATCGAGCCCACCCCTTTAATTCGCTCAAATTTCTGACGGATATTATCCTCAAAAAAGGTCATGAAATGGGTGATATTTTCACCACTCACTGCATCCGGCTTCACAACCATCCAGATGACCGGAGAGCTGTTGGCACCCGCTGCTTCAATCTTGGGTTTCCTGGCATTATCTGGATAATTTGACACTTCGTTGAGTTTATTGGAAACCCGCAACAGGGCGTCATCCACTTGAGTATCCAGCTCAAACGACAGGGTAACTTCGCCAAAACTGTTATAACTTGAGCTCTCCATTTTGGTCAATCCCTGCAGCCCCTTCAGAGCCTCTTCCTGCCTTTCCACAATCTCTTTTTCTATCTCAAATGGCGTTGCTCCACCCCATACAGTCTGCACTGTAATTTTCGGTGTCTCCACATCCGGCGTCAGCTGTACGGGTAGTTTTTTAAGACCGATAAGCCCGAAAAGAACCAGTAAAATGACCACCACCGTAACAGTTACCGGTTTTTTAAGAGAATATTCGACAATATCCATCATTTTTCTCCCGCAACAACAACCGACTGATCCGGGCGAAGCCGTTCATTCCCTTCAACTATAACCGGCAAACCCGGCACAATATACGGCGTATCCACAGCGACTTTATCGCCGAGATAAGCGACAATATGTACTGGTAATATCGACGATTTCCCCTCTTTAACAGTATAGACAAAATCTTTGCCCTGAAACTTTATTACTGCCGCTCTACTGAACATACTCAATTGCCGCTTTACGCTGTTGGGAACAAAAACAGTAGCCGACATATTCTGAGCGACAAGCTCCATAGGTGGAATCCTGATTTTCAAGAAAACATTCTTTGTCTTCAGGTCAGCAACAGGGTCAATGCCAATAACGGTGCCTTCGATTCGACGATTAAATGCATTGAGCATAACCTCCACTTTTTCACCCATGGTTACAAACTGCAACGAGTTTTCAGCAATGGGAGCGCGAACAAAGAGATCGCTGCTCGAACCAATACTCACCAGTTGTTTGCCCTGTTGAACCCAGGCCCCCGAATCGACCTCTTTACTTAAAACAATACCTGCAAAAGGTGCTCTGATTACCGACCGGCTCTTCTGAATAAGCAGTTTAGACAAGCTATCTTTCATCGCCTGTTTTTCTTTTTCAGCGTCCTGGAATGTATAAAACGCATCATCATAATCCTTTTCACTGACTCCTGAACTTTTATACAGCCTCTCCAACCGTTTAAAATTCTTTCTGGTGTTATTAATACGTAAATCAGCCTGCTCCATTCGAGTTCTAGTCAAGGCTATTTCCCGCTCCAGAATTTCCGTATTTAAACGAACCAGAACAGCACCTTTTTTTACAAAATCCCCCTGATTCACTTCTACATTTTCGACCAGGCCAACAACCTCTGTTGAGATATTACTCACCCGTTCGTAATACAATATTCCAGTGACAGATTGAGTCGTTGATACCTCCCTGCTGATCACCTCACCGGTTATTACTCTGGCTGGAGGCGGCCC
>Ga0256845_1002411_pt1 | contig 13570 bp, 9 predicted proteins | sample RiftiametaG_FD_189101 | JGI IMG/M metagenome (GOLD analysis project Ga0256845, IMG submission 189101) | Tube worm associated microbial communities from hydrothermal vent at the East Pacific Rise, Pacific Ocean - Riftia | ecosystem: Host-associated > Annelida > Integument > Unclassified ... | reverse complement strand
ATAACCCCAGTTATAAGACAAAGCGGGAGTAGTGTTCGAGGGCAGGCAAGAATTAGTAAAATAGGGAATCAGAAGTTACGAAACTTATTATTTTTATGCAGTTTTAATGCCTGTAAATATAACAAAGGATGCAAGGCACTTTATGATAGAATAGTAGCCAAAGGAAAGAGTAAAAAACTAGCTTTATTAGCCGTTTGTAATAAACTACTAAAACAAGCTTTTGCAATAGCAAAATCTAGAATCCCTTATGATGAAAATTATAGAAGCACTTTGGTTAAAATAAGTTAGTTTTTATTTGTTTTTAGCCACAGTTCTTTGTTACCCAACATATTTTTATCTTTGCCTTTATATTTGCATATTTACAAATAATTACTCAAATTTGCAATAAATCAAATCTATAATTATGTCAGATTGGAATGATAAAATCAAACGTTTATTAAAATCAGAATTGGTTCGTAGAGGAATTTCAAATTCAGACTTGGCTAATATGCTTGAACAAATCGGAATTGAAGAAACCAAATCGAGTATCGATAGTAAAATCAGTCGAGGTACTTTTAGTGCTTCTTTCTTTTTACAATGTTTAACTGTCATTGGTTGTGAAAAAATCGAAATCGAAGAATACGAAAATCAATTATCAATTGCGACTGAACCACAGACGGAATATACCCTAAAAAAATAATTATATGTCAAAAGTTAAATTTATAGATTTATTCGCTGGTTTGGGAGGAATAAGGTTAGGGTTTGAAAAATCATTTAAAGATTTAGGGTTTGAAACGGAATGTGTAATGACTTCCGAGATTAAGCCTTACGCAATTGAAACTTTGACTAAAAATTTCAGTCACGATTATTTTGTTGGTGATATTTTTAATGTTGAAAACGAACAAATTCCGGATTTTGACTTTTTATTAGGAGGTTTTCCTTGTCAGCCTTTTAGTGCAGGCGGGAAAAGACAAGGATTTATAGATACAAGAGGAACTTTATTTTTTGAAATTGAAAGAATTTTAAAAGAGAAAAAACCATATGGTTTTATACTCGAAAATGTTGAAGGACTTGTTAAACACGATTTAGAAAATAAGGAAGATAAAACAGGAAGAACATTAACGACTATTTTAGATAGACTTAAAAATGAATTGGGCTATAAGGTTTCTTGGAAAGTATTAGATTCTATTGAATTTGGTTTACCTCAATCTCGTAAAAGGATTTTTATTGTTGGTACGAAAGATGAAAAGGCAAATATTACTTTTTCAGACAAAGAATTTAATCCCTTGAAAACTATTTTAGAGAATGGTTTAGAAACAATTAAATCTGATTTTACAAAAAAGCTTTTTAAACATTTTGAAATGGAAGATTTGTATGGAAAGTCCATTAAAGACAAAAGAGGAGGAGACAACAATATTCATAGTTGGGATATTGGAATTAAAGGAGAAGTATCTGACGAGCAAATTATTTTATTGAATAAGCTTTTTAAAGAAAGAAGGAAAAAGCATTGGGCTGAAAAAATTGGTATTGATTGGATGGATGGTATGGCATTAACTTTACAACAAATCTCAACTTTTCATAAGAATAGTAATCTGAAAGTTTTATTGAATGATTTAGTGAAAAAAGGTTATTTAAGGTTTGAACACCCAAAAAAGTTAGTTCGTGAAAAAACGGAAAATGGTGAGCGAAAATATCGAGATTATGATGAAACCAAGCCGAAAGGCTATAACATAGTAACAGGTAAATTGAGTTTTGAAATTAATAAAATATTGGATCCAAATGATATTGCACCTACACTTGTCGCAACAGATGTTTCTCGTTTAGCTGTTCCAGATAATGGAGGTTTAAGAAAATTAACCATTAGAGAAGGCTTACGTTTATTTGGATATCCAGAATGGTATGAAATTCCAGTTAAAGAAACTGAAGCTTTTGATTTATTAGGAAATACGGTTGCTGTTCCAGTAGTTGAGCACGTTGCAAAGCAATTAGCAGAAATTTACGAACGAAATTTAGTTTATTCTACAGTTAAAAAAATACCTGTATGCTCTTGATAATTTTTCAATACGTTTCTTAACCAATGACCATTTGTGTGTCTTGTTTGTGGATATTGATAACGTGTATTATTTATTGCAGATAAAAATTCTTCTTTGCTGCTAAAAGGTTTAAATCTTGCACGTTCAGAATACCAAATGCTTGGTCTTATATTGTAAATTACGCTTTTCTTTTCTTGAACTTTTAAAGGGTATGTCCCGCTCGGACAAGCTAATTCCCAAATCTTTTTAAGCCAAACGTTTTTAATACTGATTACACCATTATTCATTTGATATGCTAAAATAAGATAATCGGAGTCTATTCGATAAGCATTGTCCAATAGTGAATTGCAGTAAGAATCGAAGTTTGCTAAATCAAATCCAGGACCTCTATCAAAATCGAAGGATTTAACTTCTAAAAGTCCTTTTTTATGGTCGTCTTTGTCTAAAAGAAAATCAGGGAAAGTTTGAGAATTTGTATTTTCCTCAAAGTCAATATTTTCTTTCTGAAACCAAGCCTTTAGCCATTCTTGAAGTAGATTTCCAACGGTATCTTTTGTCTTTATTAGTATACTTAGATCTTTGACTGTAAATTTAATACTCCCTGTTTCTCCAATCAGTTTATAGTCTTCAACAAGTTTTTTATAGAGTTGTTCCGCTGTTAATTTCATTCACTATTAATGGTTTAATTAATTCCCAAAGATAGGAAAATTTATCTCGAAATCTCAGTTTTTATATGTTGGGTAATGCTCCGTTGATATAAAATCGTTTTAATTTTATATTGATGACTAAAAGTAAAGTTTTCAACAACTTACAAATCTTCTAACATTAAATTATATCATACTGCAAATCTTCATGTAAAGTTGAAATAGTTTCTTTACAAGTAATTAAAAAACAGTTCAACACCAGTTCCTATAATAAAGCTAACAATAGCTCCAATAAAGGATATACGTCCTAACTTATATGTGTTTGTAAAAGCTAACCAGAGCGCAAAACCACCACAACATACAAAAACCACCATCGCATATATAGATACATTGCTTGTAAAAAGCCCAATTAAGTTAAAAAACGGGTCTAATAAGGCAGTAAATCCAAATAATGCTAAGACAAAATTGGTTTTAGTGTGTTTAATAAATAGATAAATGCCAGCGATTAGTAGCTCAATACTAATTGATAATGGACCAAATTGCGTGTAATTTTCTTTTTTAAAATAGGCTTCTAAATGATAAGAAAGCTCAATTTTAAAACAAAATATAAAACCAAATATTAGTGCTATTAATATAAATATTGATGCTGCAATTTTTCTTTTATTCATAAATGTAAATTAATGATTTTTAGCGTATTATAAATCATCTAACATCAAATTATAATCGTATTGCAAATCTTCATGCAATGTTGAAATTGTTTTTTCAATTAAAAGTATTTGACGATTATACATGTTTTGTAACTGAACGCTATATTTTATACTAGGAGAAAAGTTTTTCAGTTTTTTACAGAAATAAAGTAATAACTCGACTTCGGTTTCCTTTTTTTGAGAATAACGAATATACTTTTTTGTGTTGGTTAATATTTTCCGAACACTTTTACGTATATAAAAATAGCTTTTTATGTTGATGCGTTCAAACTGCTCATCCATATAATCTTGAACCGTTTCTATATAACCACTTTCGTTATGCGATTCGAATAATAAATAGGTGAGAAGCTCTTTGTTTTCTTTTTTAAAGCGAGATAAGCGCAAACACAATTCTTGAATTTCGATACTAGAAAGCGTATTCAGTTCTTTTTTTATGTCTTTAAGTGGCACTGCTTTCATCTATATTATTTTTATGTGAGTGATGAAATGCAATATAACATAAAAATATTAGCGTAGTTTAGGAAAATCGGTAGGATTAGCTTCGTGCATCACATCGTAAACCGCTTCAAAAATATCTTCTATTGATGGTTTTGAGAAATAATCACCATCGTTTCCATAAGCTGGTCTGTGTGCTTTTGCGGTTAATGTTTTTGGTGCACTATCAATAAATTGATATGCGTTTTGGGTATTTAATATTTCATTTAAAATATAAGCCGAAGCGCCACCAGGAACATCTTCATCAATCACCATAAAACGACCTGTTTTAGATATACTTTTTACTATATCGTGATTAATATCAAAAGGTAATAACGATTGAATATCAATTATTTCGGCATCAATGCCAACCGATAAAAGTTCTTTTGCAGTTTGCTCAACCATACGAAGCGTAGAACCGTAAGAAACCAACGTAATATCTGTGCCTTCTTTTACTGTTTCAACAACTCCAATAGGTGTATTAATTTCACTTAAATTATTTGGCATTTTTTCTTTCAGTCGGTAGCCATTTAAACATTCAACAACTAATGCGGGGTCATCACCTTGTAGAAGCGTATTGTAAAAACCAGCAGCTTTAGTCATATTTCTTGGTACTAAAACATGAATGCCTCTAATTAAATTTAAAATACCACCCATTTGAGAACCAGAATGCCAAATACCTTCTAGTCTATGTCCACGAGTTCTAATTATTAAAGGTGCTTTTTGTTTGCCTTTTGTTCTGTAATGTAGCGTTGATAAATCGTCGCTAATTACATTTAAAGCATATAGAATATAGTCTAAGTATTGAATCTCAGCAATGGGTCTTAAACCACGTAATGCCATGCCTATACCTTGCCCAATAATTGTAGCTTCACGAATACCAGTATCGGCAACTCGATATTCGCCATATTTTTCTTGCAAACCTTCTAATCCTTGATTTACATCGCCAATATTTCCTGTGTCTTCTCCGAAAATTAAAGATTCTGGATAGTTGTTGAATATGGCATCAAAATTATCTCGAATTATAATTCTGCCATCAACTTGTTTTGCATCATCGTTATAAGTTGCCTTAACTTCTTTTATAAGAATAGGTGATTTTTCAGTTTCAGAATATAAATGTGAGCTGAATCTAGGTTGATTCTTCTCAAAACAATTATTTATCCAATCACTAAGTTGTTGTTTCTCAGTTGAATATTCACCAATAGTATATCTTAAAACTTTTCTTGCACATGATAATATGTCTTTACGAGTTGGCTCGTCGATAGCCGATAAAGTATCTTTTAGTTTATTAATAAAAACACCGTTAACACTTGATGTTGCTACATTAGTTAAAATTGAAATTAGCTCTTGCTGTTCGTTTTGAATAGGCTTTAAAAAAGTTGCCCACGCATTTTTCTTGGCGTTTCTAACTTCTTTTTTCATCGCTCTTTCAATCTCTGTAAGCGCTTCATTAGTTGTAATACCGCTTTCAATTATCCATTCGCGCATTTTTGTATTACAATCATGCTGTTTTTCCCATTCTAAACGTTCTGCACTTTTATAGCGTTCGTGAGAACCCGAAGTGGAATGTCCTTGTGGTTGTGTTAATTCTAATACATGAATTAATATAGGGACATGTTCTTCTCTTGCTATTGCTGATGCTTCTTGATATGTTTCAATTAAGTTAGCGTAATCCCAACCTTTAACACGTAATATTTCGTAACCTTTATTGTCTTTATCTCGTTGAAATCCTTTTAATATTTCTGAGATGTTTTCTTTTGTTGTTTGATGTTTTGCGTGTACAGAAATACCATATTCATCATCCCAAACACTAATAACCATTGGTACTTGTAATACGCCCGCAGCATTAATAGTTTCAAAAAATAAACCTTCACTTGTACTTGCATTTCCAATAGTTCCCCATGCTACTTCATTTCCATTATTTGAAAATCCAGTAGTATTTATTCCTTTTACTTCTTTGAAAATTTTAGAGGCTTGTGCTAATCCTAATAATCGAGGCATTTGTCCTGCAGTAGGAGATATATCTGGACTAGAATTATACTGTTTGGTTAGGTCTTTCCAATCTCCGTTTTCGTCTAAACTATGTGTGATAAAATGACCACCCATTTGACGCCCCGCCGACATGGGTTCTAAATCTAAATTGGTATTTGCGTATAAACCAGAAAAAAACTGTTCTGGAGTTAGTGCGCCAATTGCCATCATAAATGTTTGGTCGCGATAATAACCCGACCTCCAATCGCCTTTTAAAAAAGCTTTTGCCATAGCAAGTTGTGGCACTTCTTTTCCATCGCCAAAAATCCCAAACTTAGCTTTCCCTGTTAACACTTCTCTGCGACCTAATAAACTACACTCGCGACTTTTTACAGCAAGAGTGTAATCATTTAAAACTTCCGTTTTAAAATCGTTAAAAGAAATGTTGTTTTTCAAATCAGGAATTATTTGCATGTATATACGCTTTTGGCTTTTGCGAAAGTAGTAAAAGTTTGTCGATTTTGCAATAAACAAGCGACCTACTCTTTGTGTAATTCGTAGCTAAATGTTAAAAAAAATGAATAAAATAGATATTATTCAATAAAATTAACACTTACCAAGTAATTCAATAAAAATTTAACACTTTAAAACCAGCGTCTTCTGAAAAGACCTAGTAGTGATTGTGGGTCGAGAGTAAACTTAAATCTAATTTTTTGGTCGTAATTAGGTTGTCCAATTTCCCAACCCAAATTTGAATAAATAGGAAGATAGATTTCAAAATAATCGGTTACTAAATTAATTCTAATTCCAGAATCATATACAAACTTAGAATTGTTGAATTTGTTTTTTACAAACCCAATATCGCCATAAACTAAAACATACCTCCAAAGTGTTGTGCTTGCATTAAATGTAGAAATCCATTGATTAGCAAATGGTGTTTTTAATTTAGATTTAAAAGCACCTTCGGCAGGAATATATTGCTGACTAAAAATACCTGAGGCTTCCGAGCGCCCTAAATAACTATAATCAAACAAATAATCTGTTGGTCTATCTAGCGCAAAACTAAAATAATCGGAAGTTGGGTCTGTTTTATTTTTAAGAAAGGCACCTGTGTAAAACCTTAAATTTAATTGCCTGTTGCTTTCAAACAAACGTCTGTATTCGTAATTAAACGACACTTTGCTAAATGTTTTTTCTAATTGAAAATCAGCAGACCATTTGTTGAAATTAATTAAGTTATCATCAGAATTTATATAATGAACATTAAAAACATTATAGTTTGGTTCTGTGGTGTTAAATGGATTGGTAACATCTTCATCTCTGTTTATATCTAAATACCTGAAAATTAGAATTTTTCTTGTGTTTGAGCGGAAATCATTATCGTCTCTAAATTGAAAGGTTAGTGATGGGATTATTTTTTTAACAAATAAATTCTCAGCATACGATGTGTAGTTACCTCTTATTCCATAGTTTATAAAATACAGATTGCTATTTTCAATATGGTGTGTAATTGAAGCTGATATTGCGCCAGTTAAAGATTTAGATTTAAATGCGTATCGTGGTTCTATTTTGTAATTAAAATGTTTACGTAATAAAGTTTTATTGTATGTTTTAATACCAACTGTTATACCGTCATAGATATTATTAAACTCGGCTGTAGGCATAAAGAATACTTGGTTGTAATTAGGGTTTTCTATGTCTTTGAAAAATCGAAATTGAAGCGGTTTGTTATTAAAGAAAAAGCCTTTTAAAGATTTCCAGTTGTCTCTTAAATTAACTTCAGGTATTATTTTTTTGTAGTTTAAAACTAACTTATTTGCCGTGTTTCTTGGTATGGTTATGGTTTTGCTTCCGTTAATGTTTTCTACCCAAAACTTTGAGATGATACTATCGTTATTAAGTGTGTATAGTGAAATAGGCATACTATTATTATGCTTATTTTTTATAGTTAATGTTATAGAATCATCTGTTTTTATAACATTTTTTATTTTAAAATCTATTTTTTTGCGCGTTGCTAAATAATCGCTAAAAAACCAATCAATATTTTTTGAAGTTTTCGATTTTAAGAACGATTCAAATTCTTTGGTAGAAGTTTGTTTTAGTTGTATTTTTTTTAAAAATGATTTAATAGAGGTTTCTAAAACATCAGAATTTATAAAATCATCTAAATATTTAAGTCCAATAGCCGACTTATATTTTCCTGCTATATTCTTGTTAAACTTCAATAAAGAGTCCTTTTGCATTGTTAAGGGCTGGTCTCTATTGGTTCTAGCCATAAGCATAAATGCAAGTGTGTACTTATCGTTGAATTTCATGTCTGCTGCATGAAAAGAACGTATGCCCCAAAAATCAGCTAAAGAGCCTAAAAATTTCATATCTGGATAATAATGCTCGACATAATTCATTAAAAAATAAATTTGCAAACCATCAATTAACCACTGTTCAGTTCTTGGGTTTATAAGTAATGTGTTTTCTAGATGATTGTGAAGTGTAATTTTCAAAAGCTTTAATTCGTATTGAAAATTATTAGGATAAGTTTTAATGAAACTTGGTAAAAAATTCAAACCATAAACAGGGTCTTTTTTGTCATCAATTTCAGTTAGAAGTAATTTTTCATGAGGATAATTACCTAGGTTTTTAAAGATATAATTTGTTATTTTTTCAACTATTAAAACTTTGTCAATGAGTTCAATTCCATCAGAATTAATATTTGAAACTAATGAAAATCCATCGTCTTCAATAACTTCAAAACTAGGTATTTTGTTTAAGAATAATTTATTGTTTATTCTATTTTTCCCGTTTAAGTTAATAGTTTGTTTTTTAGATGATTGTACTATTTTACTTGAATTTAAATCTGAAGTTAATGTATAGCCAATTGGATATTCAATTTCTAAGTTAATATCTGCTACAGGAATATATAAATCATCTAGATTTTTGTTACTATAATATTGCCATTTACCATTGTAAATTGCGGGTGTAATATACCAATATCTTAAATTTAAATCACCAGTTTCTGTAATACCATAATCTGTAAATTTATCTTTTGGTATTTGCACTTTATAACCAAAATTTATAGTGTAAGATTCATTTGGATTTATAGGATTTTTTAACTCAACTTTTACAATATCTAATTGACCGCTTATACGTTCAAAAGCTAAATCTTCATTGTTTTGTTTCATTGAAGTTATTACAGAAAAACCTCTGTCTTCATTTTTAGCAAAATGAAACTTATCGTTGTATTCCTCTGCAAAGCGTTGTGCTAATGGTGTTTGTTTGGTTGAATAACTATTATTCCAATCGTTTAGATAGATAGTTTGTAACGTGTCTTGCGAGGTGTTTTTATATTGAATAATTTGAGTTATGGTAATTTCTCTCTTTTCAATATCAAAAGATGCCTTTAAGTCAATTTTATTTTGACCAAAGCAAATACTTGTAAACACAAATAGTATATAACTTAATAAATAGCGAGAATTCAATTTATTGTAAAAACATTAATATGATTAATAATTCATGTAAGGCGCTGCAATATAGCAAAATATTGCGATTCGGTATGCTGAGAATAAATTTGGAAATCCTAAAGCAATAAGATTAAAAATTTGGACTGAATCTAGATTCTTTATAGAAGGTGTCTAGTATTTCAATTACCTCATCTTCTGTATCAACCAAATGAATTAAATCTAAATCTTTAGCACTAATGTTTTCAAACTTGTCTAAAAGTGTTGTTTTCACCCATTCAAAAAGACCTTCCCAAAAATCTTTTCCAACTAAAATAATAGGGAATTTTTCAATTTTATGAGTTTGTATTAATGTGATAGCTTCAAATAATTCATCTAATGTTCCAAATCCGCCAGGCATAACAACAAAACCTTGTGAATATTTCACAAACATGACTTTTCTAACAAAGAAATAATCAAAATCTAGGCTTTTATCATGGTCAATATATGGGTTGTCGTGCTGCTCGAAAGGTAATTCAATATTTAAACCAACGGAAGTTCCGCCTCCTAGATGTGCGCCTTTATTACCAGCTTCCATAATTCCCGGACCACCACCAGTTATAACGCCATAACCAGCTTCTACTATGCGTCTTGCAACTTTTTCAGTTAACTTATAATATCTATTATCGGGTTTTGTTCTTGCAGACCCAAATATTGAGACGCAAGGTCCAATTTGACTCATTTTTTCAAAACCATTTACGAATTCTCCCATTATCTTGAAGATTGCCCAAGAGTCATTCGTTTTATTTTCGTTCCAACCTTTATTGTGTTGTTCTTTTTTCATATTATTTAAACCTTTTAACCTATAGTGATTTAGACGTTAGTATTATATTTTGTTTTTTTGAAAATCTATAATCAAAAGACTACAAATAAATTTTATAACTCGCTAATTTAATTCTTTTTTAAGAAATTTAGCTGTGTAACTTTTTTTATGTTTTGCAACTTGTTCTGGTGTTCCTTCAACAATTATTTGTCCGCCACCTTTTCCGCCTTCATAGCCAATATCGATAATATAATCAACGGTTTTAATAACGTCTAAATTGTGTTCAATAATAACAATGGTATTGCCTTTGTCGACTAATTTATTTAGAACATTCATTAACACACGAATATCTTCAAAATGCAAGCCTGTTGTGGGTTCGTCCAATATGTAAAAGGTGTTTCCCGTATCACGTTTGCTAAGCTCAGTCGCTAATTTAATACGCTGCGCTTCGCCACCAGAAAGCGTTGTGCTTTGTTGCCCCAGAGTGATGTAGCCCAAGCCTACATCTTTAATGGTTTTAAGCTTGTTGTTTATTTTTGGAATGTGCTCGAAAAACGGAACAGCTTCATTTATTGTCATGTTTAAAACATCACTAATAGATTTTCCTTTATAACGAATTTCTAATGTTTCTCTATTAAAACGTTTTCCTTGACAGGTTTCACATTCTACATAAACATCAGGAAGAAAATTCATTTCAATAACACGTAAACCACCACCTTTGCAGGTTTCACAGCGTCCGCCAGCAACATTAAAACTAAATCTACCAGCTTTATAGCCACGAATCATAGCCTCTGGAATTTTAGCATACAATGCTCTAATTTCGCTAAAAGTCCCTGTATATGTTGCAGGATTACTTCGTGGTGTTCTGCCAATAGGTGATTGATTGATGTCGATTACTTTATCAATATGTTCTAAACCTTTAATGCTTTTGTATGGCATTGGTTTTTTAACGCCATTAAAGTAATACGCGTTTAAAATAGGGTAGAGGGTTTCGTTGATTAGAGTGGATTTTCCGCTACCAGAAACACCAGTAACACCAATCATTTTTCCTAAAGGGAGTTTAATAGAAATGTTTTTTAGGTTATTTCCTGTGCAACCATTCAGAATTAGTTTTTTACCATTTCCTTTTCTGCGTTTTTTAGGTACTTCAATTTTTTTCTTTCCATTTAAATAATCCGCAGTTAATGTATGATGTGTTAAGAGTTCTTTTGGACTGCCAATACTAATAATTTCGCCACCATGCTTTCCTGCTTTGGGGCCAATATCTATAACATAATCTGCACGTTCAATCATGTCTTTATCATGTTCAACCACAATAACAGAATTTCCCATATCACGAAGTGCAACTAGAGAGTTGATAAGTTTATCATTATCACGTTGATGTAAACCAATACTAGGTTCATCTAAAATATACAGAACACCAACCAATTGAGAACCTATTTGAGTAGCTAAACGAATACGTTGAGCTTCGCCTCCAGATAAAGATTTTGAACTTCTACTTAATGATAAATAGTCCAAACCTACATCCAATAAAAACTGTAATCTAGACTTTATTTCTTTGATGACTTCTTCGGCAATTTTTAATTGTTTTTCTGATAGGTGTTTGTGTAATGTATTAAACCAATCGGCTAAATCAACAATGTCTTTACCTGCTAGTTCTGCAATGTTTTTGTTGTTGATTTTAAAATAAAGCGATTCTTTTTTTAAACGGGAACCGTTGCAAACAGGACATTCAACTTTATCCATATAATCTTTAGCCCAACGTTTTAAAGATGTAGAATCTGCTGTTTTATATTGATTTTCAATAAAGTTTGCGACACCTTCAAAGTCAATTTTATAATCACGGGTAACACCAAGAGATTTGCTCTCTACCGAAAATTTATCATTTCCACCATACAGAATCATTTGTTTTGCTTCTTCAGGAATATCTTTATAAGCATCGGTTAATTTGAAATTATAGCGTTGTGCAATAGTTTCGAATTGCTTAAATATCCATGAATTTTTTTCAGCACCATGAGGTGCTAATGCGCCATTTTTTATAGATAGCGTATTGTCTGGAACAATTTTATCTTCATTAACTTGATATAAATCTCCAATACCATTACAATGCGAACAGGCACCTTTTGGCGAATTGAATGAAAAGTTATTTGGCTCTGGATTAGGATATGATATTCCCGAAGTCGGACACATTAAATTTCTACTAAAATAGCGAGTTTCGTTCGTGTCTTGGTCAATTACTAAAAGCACATCTTCTCCATGATACATAGCTGTATTAATGGTTTCTGTAAGGCGTTTATCGTTGTCTACGGTATCATTAATAACCAATCTGTCAATTACAATTTCAATCTCATGAGTTTTATAACGGTCAAGCTTCATACCTTTTACAAGGTCTTTTATTTTACCATCAGCTCTTACTTTTACAAAACCTTGTTTAGCAATTTGCTCGAACAATTCGCGATAATGCCCTTTACGCGACCGTATAACTGGCGCTAAGACATTGATGCGTTTACCATTAAAATCTTTAATAATGAGTTTTTTAATTTGCTCATCACTATAACTAATCATTTTATCACCCGTATTATAGCTATAAGCATCACTGGCACGAGCAAATAATAGACGTAAAAAATCGTAAATCTCGGTAATAGTGCCAACTGTAGAACGTGGCGATTTGCTTGTTGTTTTTTGTTCTATGGCAATAACAGGCGAAAGACCATCAATTTTATCAACATCTGGTCGTTCTAAACCACCTAAAAATTGTCTGGCATAAGCCGAAAAGGTTTCAATGTAACGGCGTTGCCCTTCTGCATAAATAGTATCGAATGCTAAAGATGATTTCCCACTACCCGATAAACCAGTAATAACCACCAACTTTTCGCGAGGAATTGACACATCTATATCCTTTAGATTGTGAACTCTAGCTCCTTTTACTTCAATAAATTCGTCAAAATGGCTCATAAATTTGCAAAGTTGCGAAGTTACGTTTTTTGCTTATGAAAATGAAGTGAAGTTAGTTTAGAAATATGTTAAATATTTAGTAATGAACCCAAGAATAAAAATTATTCAATGCCTTTTACAACACCCATTTCTAAACCTAAAACAAGCAATTTGTGAAACGTTGGCAATTGTGCGCCACTTTCGGTAGTAATCCAATCGCTCCACGAAGCTTCTAAACCATCAATAGGAAGAAGGGAAGTCCACATTTTAAAGCTTTTTGGTTTTCCAACTTCATCAAATTGCCATAAATAAGAATCGCCTGGTGTTGTGCCGCCAGAAGTATAAGTTACTAAAAGAGCTTCTTCGTTGTTTTCTAGTTTTACTAAACGGCGTTCTACACCTTTATCAAACACTTTGTATGGAGCAACTAACCAAAAGGAATCGTTATTAAAATAAGTAATAGCTTTTTCTATAAGTTCTTTCGAAATTTCGTTTTCAATTTTAAAACTATGTACGTACACTTTACTAGATGCGTAATCTTTAAGATTTAAACTTACTTTGTAATCTTTCC
>Ga0256845_1002410_pt1 | contig 13571 bp, 11 predicted proteins | sample RiftiametaG_FD_189101 | JGI IMG/M metagenome (GOLD analysis project Ga0256845, IMG submission 189101) | Tube worm associated microbial communities from hydrothermal vent at the East Pacific Rise, Pacific Ocean - Riftia | ecosystem: Host-associated > Annelida > Integument > Unclassified ... | reverse complement strand
GCGGATTGACAGCTATATACCCTATCCTTTCACCGGGAATCGACAGATCTTTGGAAAAAGATGTTATAACAATAGACTCTTCATAACTTGCAAAAATAGATGGAACTTCAACACCATCATAGACAAGCCGCCTATACGGTTCATCCGATATCAGATAGAGGGTATGGCCAAGTTCCCGGCTCTTTTTCCTCAAAATTCCGCCAAGCTGATCAAGACTTTCCCTAGAATAAATCTGACCGGTTGGATTGTTGGGGGAGTTTATGAGAATAATCTTTGTTTTACTCTTTATTGCCTTTTCAATTGCATCAAGAGAGAGTGTAAAATCAGGATTAGTCTCAACCGTGACAAGATTTCCATTGCTGTTTGCCACGTAAAAACCATACTCGACAAAGTAGGGCGATGGCACAATCACCTCATCACCCGGATTGAGCAGGGTTCGAAAAGTGACGTTTAGACCACCTGCCGCCCCGCAGGTCATAGTGATATCGCATGCGGAAATATTCACATTCTGCTGTTTAGCAACAAAACCTGCCACAGCTTTACGGGTGAACTCATATCCCGTATTGGGCATATAGCTATGGGTTCCCGGTTCCGTAGATTCCGCCGCCTTGACAAGTGCTTTTATAAATCGTGCGGGTGGTTCAAGGTTTGGATTACCAAGGCTCAAATCAAAAACCTTGTCAATACCGTGGATTTTTTTTAATTCTGCACCCTTTTCAAACATCTGCCGTATAAGTGAAGAACCGGCAAGGGCCTCTTTAATATGAAGTGCTATTGTCATTATAACTCCTCAAAGTAACAGGAAAAATGTCGTAAATACTGTTGTTGTTTCGTTATTTTGTATCCCGGTATCTGTTCTCTGTTTTGCCAAACCATATCAATAACCTCAATGAGATAATCCACATGACTCTGGGTATACACCCTGCGGGGAAAAGCCAGGCGCACAAGTTCGAGGGGCGAAGGTGTTTCATTGCCTTCATCATCAAAACTACCGAACATAACACTGCCCAGCTCCACCGATCGAACCCCTCCCTCAAGATAAAGTGCATTCACCACACCGATCCCAGGGTAATGCAAAGGCGACATTCCGGGCAGAAATTGCGCAGCATCAATAAAAACAGCGTGCCCGCCCGCAGGACGCACAATGGGTACGCCAAGGTCGATCAACCGCGTGCTCAGATACTGCATGGTAGCATTTCGATACACCTGATAGTCAAGTTCCAGTGCCTCCATCAAGCCCACTGCAATGGCTTCAAGATCGCGGCCGGCAAGACCGCCATAGGTTGGAAATCCCTCCCGCATGATCAGCAGATTTTTAAATTGTTCCGCCCAATCATCGTTATTGCAGATAAGAAAACCACCAATATTGGCAAGACCATCTTTTTTACAACTCATCGTCGCCGCATCGGCGTAGCTGAACATTTCCCGGGCTATTTCGAGCAATGTTTTGTCCGCATAACCCTCTTCTCTTTCACGGATAAAAAAGGCGTTTTCAGCAAACCGACAGCAGTCAATCACCAGAGGGATATCATACCTTTGCAGAAGAGCTTTCACCGCGCGAATATTTTCCATGGAGACCGGTTGGCCACCCCCGGTATTATTTGTTACCGTTATCATACCAAAGGGAATTATTTCACGATCCGTTTCCTGCAAAAATGTTTCGAATTTACCGATATCCATATTGCCTTTGAAAGGGGCTTCACGGCTGGTATCGTACCCCTCAGCACAAAGCAGATTCAGAGCAATTCCACCGGCAAATTCGATATTGGCACGGGTGGTATCAAAATGGCTGTTATTGGGAATAATATCCCCGTTACTAATCAGTGACGTTGCCAGTATCGACTCCGCCGCCCTGCCCTGATGGGTGGGCAGAATATGTTTGATATTTGTAATGGATTGAACAGTTGCTTCAAATTTTTTCCACGATTTGGAGCCGGCGTAACTCTCATCGCCAAGCATCATCGCCGCCCACTGGGCACTGGACATTGCCCCGGTACCACTGTCGGTCAACAGATCTATACAGCAATCTTCCGCATCGAGAAGAAAGACATTATTCTTTGCCTTTTCAAGCGCTTCTTTCCTCTGCTCTTTCGTGATAATTTTAATGGGTTCCGTGGTTTTAATTCGAAAAGGTTCTATTATTGTTTTCATTTATTTCGTACTCCTTCATTTAACAACCAATCTCGGAAAATTACGATATGACAAAATACAGATACTCCTTTCGGAATTACAATAACGAGCGAACAACTAATAAAAACACAAGGCAAAGTCAACAACAAAATAACGCTATTACAGTTACTTAAATACACTTCACCTGTCTTACAACTTCATTCAAAAAATTTTTGGCACACTTTTTAATAAAGTTGCAGTTATTTTGAAAGTTTTTAACTTATCAAAAAGAATGCGAACTCGAGATACAATATTTCAGGAAATCAGTCCTTTAAAATAAATTGAATCATTTTCTGTAACTGGGAAAGCTGGAACGGTTTTTTCAGGAATCCTGCCAAACCTTTACCAACGAATTTCTGTGAAACTTCCTGTTCATTATAGCCACTGCAGATGATAACCTTGACTTCAGGATCGATTCTTCTGAATTCACGAAAAGCCTCTTCTCCGTCCATATATGGCATAGTTAAGTCCATCAGAACAAAACTGATCTCTTTGTGGTTTTGCTTGAAGATTGCCAGGGCTTCTTTGCCGTTATTTGCGGTTATCGTTTTAAAGCCAAAATCATTCAACATTGCCCTGCCAATATCCCTTACAATCTCTTCATCATCAACCAACAGAACGGAGCCGCTTTCCTGCAGTGGGATAAGTTCCGTTTCAGTATCTTTCTTAGTGGTCGGCAGTTGTGATGCAGGCAGTAGGACCTTGAATGTACTCCCCTTTCCAACTTCTGAATAAATTTTTATGGCCCCCTTGTGACCGCGGACAATTCCAAGAACCGCAGCCATACCAAGTCCACGTCCGGTAAATTTTGTACTGAAAAAAGGTTCAAATATACGGGGGATTGTATCTGGTGCTATCCCGCACCCGGTATCTGCAACTTCAAAAAAAACATAGTGGCCGGGAGTCAATGACTCATCAAGCAGAATATCCCGCAGATAGGAACGGTCACACTCCATAACACCCGTCGAAATAGCAATAACGCCATTGTCACCGCCAATGGCGTCTGAGCCGTTAATGACCAAATTCATTACGATCTGCTGCAACTGTGTCGCATCAGCTTCGATACCAGGAAGATCCTCTGCCAGGTCGTATCGCAGCAATGCTTTTTTACTGATAGAAACGGAAAGTATATGCTCCATCTCACGAATAATATTTGTAAGATTCAGCACTTCAATAACAAACTTACCCTTGCCGGAATACGCCAACATCTGGTTGGCAAGATCAGCTGCACGCCCCGCTGCAAGGTTTATCTGGCGCAGGTTTTCCATGGCCGGAGATTCAGCAGTCAACCGTTGCTGGGCAAGTTCACAATGACCAATAACCGCCATCAGGATATTGTTAAAATCATGGGCGATACCTCCTGCCAGAACCCCTAGACTTTCAAGCTTTTGTATCTGCAGCATCTGGTCTTCAAATTTCTTTTGTCTTGCCGCAGCCTGAACCCGTTCGGTAATATCACGGGTCACTGAAAGAAGACAGGGGGTGTCATCGATTTCAATGATTCGAGCCGACATCAAGCCGATAACCACCTGCCCATTTTTACATCTAAATTCAGCTTCAAAGCCCCCTACCTGGCCATTTTCCTTCAATCTCGACATCAATCTTTCGCGATCTGCAGCACTGCACCAGATATCAAGATCACCCGGCAAGGTTTTGCGACCGACCGCCTCCTCCGATGTCCAACCCAATATATCGGTAAAACCCTGATTAACGTCAATATACATACCATCTTCCAGGCTGGTAATAACGATAACATCCGGACTGAGTTTAAACGCACGGGAAAATTTTTCCTCTGAGACACGCAATGCTTTATCTGCCAGTTTTCGTTCCGTGATATCCCGAAAAAAGCTATGATATGAACCATCCGGCATCATTCTACTGTTCATTTCAACGGGAACTATGGATCCATCTCTGCGATTAAGCAGTCGCTCCGTTTTTACAGTTTTTCCCTGTTTAAGAAGATCATATTGCAGTGGAACACGCTCTTGTTCCTCTTTTGAAAATAACTCCCCCAAATTCATTGTGAGCAATTCTGCATTCCGGTAGCAAGTTAAAACCGTGGCACTGCGATTTGCATACGTAATACTTCCTCTGGTATCGCCCATAAAAATGGCGTCCACTGCGTATTCGATTAAATCATCAATGCGTTCAGTATCACCTTTTACTGCCTGCAACGATTCTTTCAGATATTGATTCTCTTTCTCCAGGCCTGAAATGTACCGGCTCAAATCATCATAAGATTGTATAGTATCGGTCATATATCATTTCCTTGTTGCCTTTCATTGCATTTTTCCTCACGTACATCACGACATAGCAGTATACTTTATCCTTCAATTCTATAATAATTTCTTCCACTTTTTCAAGTAATTTGCCGATAATCCACATTTAACCGCAATGCGAAAAAACCTCATTGATTCAATTATTTTGTATGCAATTATTTTATTTAATTATTTTCTTTACTATCCATAATAATCGACGTATTTTACATGCTTATGGGCTTATACACACTACCTGCTCAATCTATTAAAGCCATTATAATTACAGGAGAAAAAGGATGAACGATGAAAAGCACACCATGGAAAAAATGATCAGCCAGTTGACTGCTCGTGTGGAAAAGCTCGAAGAAAACGCACCCGGAAATAAACTTGCTCTTGGAATTATGAGCGGGAACCTTGACAATACTATTGCAGCTTTCATTATCAGCCTTGGTGCAGCCGCCTACGACATGGAAGTTGACCTGTTTTTTACATTCTGGGGCCTTTCTGCTCTACGCGATCCGGTCAAAAATCCCAAGAAAGATTTCCTTGGTAAAATGTTTGGTACCATGCTGCCGGCAAGCTCAAAAAAACTCCCACTTTCCCAAATGCAAATGCTTGGTATAGGACCGAAGATGATTCGCTCTGTCATGAAAAAACACAATGCCAAGTCCCTTGAAGAATTGATGTCTGACGCTGCAGAATTTGGTGTTCGAATCCATGTCTGCACGATGTCTATGGATGTTATGGGTATAAAAAAAGAAGAGCTTATTGATTATCCATATATCGATTTTGTTGGTGTTGGCGCCTTTGTTGCCATGTTTCAAGAAGCAAAACAGTGTTGGTTTATGTAAACACACTGGAAAAGCCACACTCATACGTAACTATTCAGCATACAGCTAAAAATGTCATAATAGCACGGAATGTGACTGTTCAGTTACACTCATACTTGCATTTTTTCCAAAACATAACCATTGTAACTGGTACAACCCTTTTACAATACGCACAATAATTGTACTGGAAAAATGGTTAAACCAAAACCGCATCACCTTATCTACGGCATCCTGACAGATTACCTGACAGGGGAAGATCTAACAGACACGGATGATGAGCGAATCCGCCAGGATATCTGCAGACTCATGGTGGAGGTCAAAGGGTATAAACCAGAGCAACTGCTGCCAAGACAAAAAATCGAAACACTGTTCTCCAGATGTTTTGTCACTTCGACCATAGAACTTACTGTTTCCCTGAACAACAGACAGTTTATGATCATCCGCTATGGCCCGGGTTCACTAGTCAGTCGCGAACGATCAGCAATTGCCGCCGCCAGAGTGATCAATCCTGACTACCGCATCCCCCTTTCAGTGATAACCAACGGTGAAGATGCCGAACTTTTAGACACAAGAACTGGCAAGATTCTCGGATATGGGTTAGAGTCAATCCCTGACTGCGATACAGCCGAAAAGTTGTTGGAACAACTTGAATTTCTCCAACCACTGGATGGCATAAAAAGAGAAAGGGAGCTGCGTATTCTCAACGCCTTTGATCTTGAGCGATGTTGTTTTTAGGTAACTATTCAGCAGCACCTCACCTGCCCACGATCAGACCGCCCAGCATACAGGTGTATAGCTGATCGCTCTGATCGTGAACATGCAAGGCACTGCTAAACAGTTACATTTTTAGTATAATTTCCCGGAGAAAAATATGGTTGCCGATACAAAAAACTGGAAAAAATCCAGCTGGAAAAACTACACTGCATTGCAACAACCCACGTGGCCCAAAGAAGAAGCTGTTAACAAAGTTCTTACTGATCTCTCCCTGCTTCCTCCTCTCGTTTTTGCCGGTGAAATACGCTCCCTCAAACAGCTTTTGGCAAAGGCCGTCAAGGGCGATGCGTTTTTACTGCAGGGCGGAGATTGTTCCGAAAATTTCTCCCAGGTTACAGCTCCCAATATTCGCGAGCTTTTAAAAGTATTGCTGCAGATGTCCATTGTCCTCACCTATGCCGGCGGAAAACCCGTCATCAAGGTAGGTAGAATTGCGGGACAATTTGCAAAACCACGTTCTTCCAACAGTGAAACCATTGACGGTGTTGAGCTGCCTTCCTACCGCGGTGATATGGTAAACAGTGCAGAATTCTCACCTGAAAGCCGAATGCCCAACCCCAAGTATATGCTGAAAGGGTACAACATGGCAGCGTCAACCCTTAACCTTCTACGAGCATTCACCCGGGGTGGATTCGGTTCTCTGCAGAGGGTACAGGCCTGGAACCATGAGTTTGTTGTACAATCTCCCATGGGGCGATCCTATGATCGGCTAGCCAAACAAATTACCCAGGCAATACAATTCATGGAAACCATTGGGATCTCGGCCGAAGCACCACAGATTAACCAGACCCAGCTCTTTACCTCCCATGAAGCCCTGCTCCTCCAGTATGAAGAGGCCCTGACCCGGATGGACTCAATAACCGGCGACTGGTACGATTGCTCTGCCCATATGCTATGGATAGGAGAAAGAACCCGCCAGGTCGATGGTGCCCATGTTGAATTCCTGCGTGGAGTACATAATCCCATCGGTATCAAAATTGGACCCACATATGATATCGATGACGTCAAACAGCTTGTAGAGGCGTTGAACCCTGAAAATGAACCAGGACGAATAACCCTGATCACCAGACTCGGTATTAAGAATATTGAGAAAGCACTTTCACCACTCCTCAGGGAAATGAAAAGAGAGGGTGCCAATATTGTCTGGAGCTGTGATCCAATGCATGCCAATACCTATACCGCAACATCTGGCCTTAAAACCCGAAACTTTAACGATATTCTTTCTGAAATCACCTGCTTTTTTGAAATTCACTGGTCAGAAGGCACCATTCCAGGAGGAGTCCATCTGGAAATGACCGGCAACGATGTTACTGAATGCACAGGTGGTGCACACAACATTATTGACGAACAATTGACCAGCAACTATATGACAAGTTGCGATCCCCGGCTCAACGCTGAACAGAGCCTGGAAGTAGCTTTCCAGATAGCTGACATGATTCGCTCCTGATTCCTGACAACACGATAATGGCGTTACATACCTTATGTGTAACGCCATCAAGATTACATTTTGGTAATCTTTCTTGACGCTCTCCACTTGACGATTAAAGTTCCCCAAAGAAGTGAAAGAATTTCCCCAGTCAAGTTTAAGGAGACCACATGAATACACGAACGTTACATTTCCCCCTGCGCGCTATAGTATCAATTCTTGTGCTTAACCTGATCCTCATTGCAGGTGCCATCGGCGTAAGAGCGAGCACCAGTGGAGATATTGCCATCCTTGACAGATCATCCAAGGCCTTTGTCAGTGTTGTAAAAAAAGCAAAACCTGCAGTGGTGCATATCAAGGTTGAAAAAACAACAAAGAGCAGCAACAGGCCCGGATCCGAAGAAATGTTCAACCATCCGTTTTTCGAACAATTTTTCGGCCCCAATTTCCGTCCCCCACAACAACCACGTCAACGGGAACACAAACAACGCGGTCAAGGGTCCGGTTTTATCATCAGCAAAGACGGCCTTATTCTCACCAACAATCATGTGGTTGAGGATGCCGACTCCATCACAGTTATACTTTCCGATAATAGAGATTTTGTCGCCAAAGTTATCGGTACCGATCCTAAATCTGATATCGCGCTTATTAAAATTGAAGATCCTGAAAATCTCCCGGTTTTACCACTTGGCGACTCAAGCGCCCTTGAAGCCGGAGAATGGGTAATTGCAATTGGCAATCCTTTTGGTCTCAGCCAGACGGTTACAGTTGGCGTAGTCAGTGCAACCGGCAGAAACGGCATGGGAATCAACGAATATGAAAATTTTATCCAGACAGATGCGGCCATTAATCCCGGTAACAGCGGCGGCCCCCTGCTAAACGGCAGAGGTGAAGCTGTTGGTATCAATACCGCCCTCTTTTCACGTACCGGCGGCTATATGGGGATCGGTTTCGCCATTCCCATCAATATGGTCAAATCCATTGAAGATCAGTTGCAAAAACATGGAAAGGTAACCCGCGGCTGGCTTGGAGTCGGTATTCAGAATATGACAAAAGATCTGGCGGAGTCCTTTGGCCTGAAACGTACAGACGGTATTCTTATCAGTGGTGTCCAACAGGATTCACCTGCCAGCGCTGCCGGCCTGAAGCAGGGTGATGTTATAATTCGTATGGATGATGTGGCCCTGGAAAACGTCTCTGATCTGCGCAATAAAGTAGCTCTTACTGCTCCAGGTACCAAAACAATGCTGCGTGTCATCCGTCAGGGCAGAGAGAAGAAAATCCAGGTCACCATAGGTGAACAACCTGCAAATTTTGGTCAGGGAAACTCAGGCTGGACCGAGAAAAACAGCCTTGATCAATTTGGCCTCACACTGCAGGAACTCAGCCCAGAACTAGCGGAACGATTTGATTATGCAAAAAACAGCGGTTTGATCATCAGTGATATTAAGCCCGATAGTCCGGCTGCAACAGCTGGCCTCAAACCCGGACAGCTGGTGGAGGAAGTGAACAGACAAAAAGTTAACACCTTGAAAGAACTCAAACAGGCTGCTCAACCATCAACAAAATCAGGAAAGATACTTCTGCGTATCCGTTCCGGTGAATTCAGCACTTATGTTGTTTTAACAAAAAAATAACCACTAAAACAACTCCTCCCTGGGCCTTTCTGCCAAGGGAGGAGTCGCTTCTTTTTACCCCTAGCCCTTTTTGCTTATCTCTTCTTTGCGGGCAACGGCAATACGCTCAAAAATTTTTATTATCACTGGTAATTTTTCAAAATCTTCAGTGGATATTCTTCGTAATACCACATCAGTTTTTGCAAGAACAGTTGCCGTACGCTTTCTCTCTTTGCCAAAATAGGCCATCTCACCAAAAATAGTGCCCTCTTCAATGACTGAAAGTAACTCCCCTTTTCTGTTAACTGTCTCAGCTGTTCCACTATCGAGGTAATAGATACCATCGGGAACACTGTCAATCTCTATGATGGCAGCACCTTTTTTGCGCCATTCCAGTTTAAAAAAACGCTCCCAGTCAGTATCCTCCACAAGAGCATGATAAAAATCAGGATTCATGGCCCGGAGCAGTTGTTTGGACAGGTGGAGTAACCTCTCTCCCAAAGAGTCCCGCTTTTTCTCCATCAGGCGCATTCCCCTTGACCCGAAATCATCTGCAGGAAAAGGTGTTTCCCGGATATATTCAAGTATCCGCTCTATGGCCACATCCCTCCGACCAGTCAGTTTTTTAAAAAAAGCCTGTGCCTCAAGCAAACCTTCTCTTACCTTTGGAAAATCAGGCTCAATACCAAGGAGTAAATTACCGCTGAAAAGCTCCATGGCCTGATTTTTTATGGTTATAAACTGCTGCAAATCTGCTTCATCCACATCATCTGGACAATCCTGCATACCTGGTTTATAGAGGGAAAAAATATTCATCGGATGCAATACACTTGTCAGGCTCACCTTGGCTATATTCACCAGATATTTATCATACCCTTCTTGATACCTGGCAACTTCCCGGTCCATCAACATACTGGTGCCAAAATGGCCACAAAGCTCTTCAAGCCGGTTGGCAACCGCAAAACTTGAGCCAAATTTTGCCATTCTGCTGCCAAGTTGTGCCTCCGTGATCCGCCCAAGAAGGATACCTATCCGCGTTGGCGGTAATGCACCCTGCTCAATCGCTTCAACCAAGCTGAGTGCCGCATGCAGCGCACGGGAACAGATACCCGATGCATCTTCTCCCGGACGTTTGTCAAAAATTACCAGGCAACCATCGCCGGCCGAGGGCTCTATTTCCAGAGGAGCGTTTTCCTCTTTATGTAAAAGATTGTAGATATTCCCGTGGTAAGAGATAAGAAAATCTCTGATTTCCTCCGGAGCCATCGCCGAAGATATACGAGAATATTGAACCATATCGGTCATCAGAATAACGACTTCTTTTTCCGGACCGTTTTTCATCATTGTCAATTACAAACACCTATAATTACGATAACAACGAGTACTGCAACAAAAAACAGTGCTACTTTTACGTTCACAGAATTATCTTCCTGATGATCATGCTGACTGTCTGACATAACTTTTCCTCCAACACTATTTGAAAAGTACTCCGATTAACTCCTGAAGATTGGATACTCCAACGAGTTCAATCTTCGGTTCCCAGGTTAATCGTTCCTTATTGCTTTGGGGGAGCACAAATTTTGAAAACCCGAGACGCTCAGCCTCCCGTACCCGTACATCCACATGTCCTATGGCACGAATTTCGCCAGCAAGGCCAATCTCACCACATACCACGGTGGTCGACGGTATCGGTTTTTCCATAAGACTTGACACCAGGGCGCAGATCACGCCCAAGTCAAGAGCCGGTTCATCAATACGCATTCCACCAGCGATATTAAGAAAGATATCATTTCCATACATGTCCAGACCAGCTTTTTTTTCAAGAACTGCACAAAGAAGTGATAATCGCTGCTGATCTGCTCCGATGGCCGTTCGCCTGGCGGTACCAAGATTCGTCGGACTGACCAGAGCCTGCACCTCCACCAGAATTGGCCGGGTACCTTCAACGCTTGGCAACACAACAGATCCCGGTTCATTCAGGGGGCGCTCCGCCAGAAAAATTTCGGAAGGGTTACTCACCTGCACCAGACCCTCTTCTTTCATTTCAAAAACACCGATTTCATTCGTTGAACCAAAACGGTTTTTAACTGTTCTGAGAATACGAAAAGCATGGCTGCGATCTCCCTCAAAGTAGAGCACCGTGTCAACCATATGTTCCAGCACTTTCGGCCCGGCAATGGCACCTTCTTTAGTTACATGCCCCACCAGCACAACCGGAATATTTTCTTTTTTGGCCATGCCCAACAATTTGTATGCTGATTCCCTCACCTGAGTTACAGATCCCGGAGATGATGCCAGCTCTTCGCAGATAAGTGTCTGGATGGAATCAACCGCCAGCAAACTTGGTTTCATGGTACAGGTCATGGCAATAATTTGCTCAACCCTGTTTTCAGTTGCCAGATATTCATCGGGATGTATCGCACCCAGACGTCTGGCGCGCATTTTTATCTGGCGAGGAGATTCCTCACCTGAGACATAGAGAACTTTACGGCCACCATCGGCTATCGCGGCCAATAAGTGAAGCAGCAGAGTAGATTTTCCGATCCCCGGTTCACCACCGATCAGAACAACTGAACCGGGAACGACCCCCCCACCCAACACCCTGTCAAGCTCCTCAATACCTGTGCTTATCCGCTCTTCATCACCGTCTGGTGCCAGATGGAGGGGAACCGGTTCAGCAAAGGAATGTGTTCCTTTCTGCCCGGTTGTCACCACCTCTTCTACCAGACTCTCCCACTCACCACACTGGGAACATCGCCCGAGCCATTTTCTGCTCTGATATCCACATTGCTGACATATATAGACCGATTTTGGCTGCTTTTTTTTAATAGTATTCATAAAATCAGGATATTCCCTTAAAGAGAGGCTTTACAGCTGATCAAAAGAGTCTATATTCTGATACGATTCCCTTTCGATCTTTATTAACATGGAGTAGCACGACAGAGTCGTCTTCACAATTCTTATACCAGTAACTATGATACAAAAACAACCTAAACAACACGCTCCCTATGCTGAGTGGATTCCTCTATCCTACTCGCTCTCTTTTATGCTCCGCCGCAAAAAACTGCTGGGCTGGTCACTTCTTATCGTCCTGATTACCCTTGTTCTTACCTGGGTCGGGTATCTTGTTACCATCGATTTTATGGATGATTTTACCGGCCATTTTATGTCAACACCACCAGCAGCCGACACAATATGGGGATGGATAAAACATGCGGGCTGGGTTGCCGGCAGTTGGATGTTTCTTCTGGTCTCAAGAATAGTTGCATTTTACCTCTCATTTCTCCTTGCCTATTCCCTAACTACACCGGGCTATGCCTTTTTGAGTACAGCTGCCGAAAAACTCTATGCCGGCGATCATTTTGACCCGGATGCAAGCTTCACCGTTTTGAGTTTTTTTGCTGATATATTTGAGGGCATTAAAATTGCGTCTTTTGGCATCCTGGTAACTGTCGTGGCTCTTTTTGTCAACTTCATTCCCATTGTGGGACAATTGGCAGTATTCCTCCTCTATACTTACTATTCTGCGCTGATGTTTATCGATTATCCGGCTTCCCGCCGCCACTGGTCGCTCAGAAAAAAAATTTCCTGGCTACAGACCAACAGCAGCCCTTCTTTTCGCCTTGGCGTTCTGCCGGCGCTTGTCAGTATGATCCCCCTGGTCAACATCTTTGCCATCGCCCTGCTTTTTCCACTACTAACCATCCACGCAACGTTAAATTTTTCGGCCATCGAACTCGCGCACAAAAACCATGTTTTAAAACTTGAAGGAGATATGTAATGGGACAGGAAATTGAAAAAAAGTTCCTCATTATTAACGACGACTGGAGAGGCTTGGCCGAGGGAAAACACTATTGCCAGGGCTACCTCAATTCTGAAAAAGGTAGAACAGTACGAATCAGAACTATCCATGACCGGGGAATTTTAACTATCAAAGGTGCCAGCAAGGGAGCTACACGGCTGGAATACGAGTTTGATATCCCAATAAAAGATGCCAGGGAATTGCTGGACAAACTCTGCTACAAACCACTCATTGAAAAAAATCGACATAAAATCCATTTTGCAGGATTTATATGGGAAGTTGATGAATTTAAAGGGGAAAATGAGGGCCTACTCTTTGCTGAAATCGAACTTGAATATGAAGGACAAAAGTTTGAAAAGCCACACTGGATAGGCGAAGAAGTTACCGGAGATGAAAGATATTACAATTCTAATCTGGTAAAAAATCCGTTTAATAACTGGCAAAGATGAAGCTCTGATATTTTTACAACGTCATCATTTACAACAAATTTGTATAATACCAATTTACTATTTTCATCATACGCTTTATCATGAATGATTATTGATGATGATTACATGTAGTATTTAAGTGCAGATCCTCTTCTCAGGCTCTGCTTTATTAACAACAACAGGAGAACAACAAGATGAGAAAAACGAAGAATCTGATTGCTGCTTTCTGTGGTGCGACGATGCTGATGGCTTCGATGAACGCCGGTGC
>Ga0256845_1002409_pt1 | contig 13572 bp, 9 predicted proteins | sample RiftiametaG_FD_189101 | JGI IMG/M metagenome (GOLD analysis project Ga0256845, IMG submission 189101) | Tube worm associated microbial communities from hydrothermal vent at the East Pacific Rise, Pacific Ocean - Riftia | ecosystem: Host-associated > Annelida > Integument > Unclassified ... | reverse complement strand
GAATGCGATTAGGTCAGAGCTGCCATCCTGATCCCTTTCTGCAACCCACATCTCGTCTCTGCGCAGCAGATCTTGATCCATAAGCAATGCATCATGGGTGGTAAAAAGCAGCTGAGACCGACTCTCCTCACTGCAACCGGAAAGATAGCTTTCTAATAATTGTCTGGTCAAAAGGGTATGTAAGCTTCTATCCAACTCATCAATGATGTAAATTCTGTTTACCCCTGGTTGAGAGATTGCGTTGAATGCCGGAAGCAGGTCGATCATTCTTAAAGTACCATCGGATTCATCTTTGAGTTCAAATTTTATCTCGTTTTGGTCACTATCGGTATGATAACTCACTAGCTTCTTTGCTTGAATCTCCCCATTTTTTCTTGTGATGACATATCGATCACCAACAGGATCTAACCGAAGGCGAAATGTCATATTATCGAGAAGGTCCTCTTTTATTTTTTGCAACACTTCTGGAGGTGCAGCGAGATTATCAAAATTAATTTCTTCTCCACCCAGTTTGCTAATACCTGTATCCATACCTACAAGGGCATCAGTTATATATTCAGCGAGTGGACTATCCTGTTTGAGAAATTGATCAAATGGCTCAAATCTGGAATCGGGAGCAATAGGTACCAATACATCTCGAAACCAGAGGTAGAGTGGTTTAAACCTCTCATTTTTTTGGCTAATGGCATTGGTGAGAAAAAGCTGGTTATCTCGGGTTCCCTGGAAAAGAAATTTCATCTTTTCATTTTTCTTTAAGGACGTTCCAAAAGTTATGGAATTGTCTTCCCGAGTATATAATTCTTTTTCTGTGGTTTTTAAGATTTCAACCAACCACTCTTTTACAATTTTTTTTGTCGTTACAGAGAACCCATACTCATAACATTTGTTTCCAGCAAAGAACTCGAAGATAAAGGTAGAAGGGCTGGCCTTGAATAACTTATCCAACTTAAAGGGTTCTACTGGAATACGAGAGTCGGGTTGACTTCCTAATACGACAACGTTTCGGGCAAAATTAATGGCCTGAAAAAAATTCGTCTTACCAGATGCATTTCCACCGTAAATAGCTGCTATGGGTAGGAGACGGGTATAGCCCTTTATTTTTGGAATTCTATCATTGTGTTGCTTTTCACGGCTGGCGATCATGGAAAACGATACCTTCTCTTTGAAAGACAAGAAGTTTTCTACTGCAAACGAAACTAGCATAATGCCACCTTTGGAGATGTTTTCTCTTGTAGAACCTATATAAAACAACAATAAGTTAAAAAATACCGTATTTCAAGAGATATTTTCTCTCAGGGTGGCATATTGGTGCCCGTTTCGTCTCTTGCTCAGAAACACACCATCAAAAAAACCCCATTTATCCCCGAACTTTCCAATACCCCCCCTGGCTGGGCCGACCCTTTCCAGCAGGTTCTCTTTTTTTAGTTTTGCAATTTGCTTCTCAACTGCCCGGCTAGTTATCCCTAGTTTTTCAGCAAGTTGAGGTATTGTTATTTGAGTATTGGTAGTGAGGATGTCCAGTATTTTCCCCGAACTTTTCCCCGAACCTTTCCCCGAACTTTTTCCTGCAAGCTCTTTTCTCGTTCGGGATATAGTGGCTATAGAAAGTGCACCTTCACGATCATCAAGAAAATCTATGGATGACCATTTATTAAGAGCTCTTCTTATCCCGGAACCTAATCCTTTGAAGGGCATATCCTGTTTAAGCTGATGCCTACTGTCTTCACCAAGGCTAATTTCCTGTTTGATAAGATCTATATCCATTAGCTTAGTCCTGTGACTTTTTTGAGAGCCTTGCCGAATTTTTTGTAGTTGACTTTTACACCATCATCGAGATCTATGTCTATTTTCTGGGTGGCAAGTGGGTAGAGGGTGTCTCGTTCGTAATCTTCCAGTTCTGCAACGGTTTTTTTGATCTTTTCTATTTCTTTTAAGGCCTTTGTTTTTTCAGTTTTATTGGCTGTTGCACTGATACTGATTGCTTCCAGATGTTCACGGCGAGAGATCAGTTTTGTGCGGAACTCTCGGAGATAATCGTTTAGGATGATGGAAACTGTGTCTGGGCGATAACGGTGCATATAGATCAGGGCGTTGAAACTTCCTTTTGGACTTGAAAAGAGCCAGTAGATTGGTCGCTTTTTATAGCGTTTTACATGGTCGGTATAGAAATCTTTAAGGAAGAATTTTCGGATATCTTTGCCAATGGCATCTTCGATAAATTTCAAATTCTCTTCAAAGTGTTCTTCGCCAAAGGTGACTTTTAGAAATTTTCGGAAGCGGGCTGCTATATCGTCTACAAACCATTCTCCATCAAGGATGGGTATGACATTGTCTTGGTCTGGATGGAAAGATGGTTTGGGGATTTGTTGCAGATAATCTGCAACTGTTTCTCCTTGGTTTGCCAAGACTAAACCTGGTTTGTCGAGGGAATAACGGCCTAACATGCAGCCTACGGCATAGGAAATAAACTCTTTCATGGTGTCGGTGAGGAGGAGTTTCTCGAGTTCTTCTTCGTTTTTATCGCTGTTGTAACGGTGGTGTGGATTACAAATTAGAGTAATTTCATTTATAGGAACTTCAGGACTTTGTTCTGTTTTGAGACCGTATACCTCAATTAATATTTGGTTAATTTGGTCTTCGTAATTACTCGTTGTCTCAATCATTTTATGCCAACGGTTGCGAAGATTACGATATGAATCTTTTACGCAGTTCTGTTTGATTTCCTGTTGAAATAAGGATGATTTACTGAACGCCCAAGAGATTTCATATGCATCCCAGTCTAGTTGAGAAATTCTGATTATTTCTCTTACTATAATTGAAATATTTTTTTCAATGTTCTGAGGAATTTCTAAATATGGAAGCCTCGACACATCACCGGCCATGAAATTCAGAGTTGGAGCAAGAAAGGAAAGGAAGTTGCGATATACCTTTGAGTTCAAAAGTGCTAAAAAAACATATAAATTTTCATTTGGAAAAACTCCATTGCTAGCATCACTAAAAAGATAACCTGAGTTATGGATGCGGCATGAAAAATTTCCTGAAGAAATTCTCGTCCATGTGATACCTGGTTTAAAAAAATACTTTACCCCAAAGATTCTGCGAGACCAATGCGTAGTATTGGGATCTTTAGGGTTATTTACTACAGCGGCCTTTATCTCAAAACCATCATTTCCCCAGTTAAGACAATATTCATCGTTTCCAGCCCATTTCCTATAGCCTCCCCCTTTTTTGTAAGGAAACCATGTTTTTAGAGAATCTTCTGCCTCCTCTAGGCTACTGTAGTTAAGCCCAAATTTATGAAAACTAATTTCCGCCCAGAAGCGTAAAAACCTTGTGTTATCAGTTGTAGACATACCACTTTTTATCGGTACGATATCTCCAATTTTCTCTCCTCGATCAAAGATATTAATAACCTGTTCTGAAGCCCAATATGCAATAGGGCTACCAGGGATTTTCTGAAAATCAGAAGCTGAGGCACGGAAGAACCAGCCACAATCATTGTTTTGGATGGCTTCCAGGGTTCTTGGGGCTTGATTTTCTGAACCACGAAAATCTGAAAGGCGTACATATCCTCCATTAAAATCATAGTTATGATTGTTCTGAACAGTAAAGGTGCAAATGGGTACTGTGGCACCATCAAAGCCTGAATATTCTAGTTGGACGAGTGAAGTAATGGTCTTTTGGGTTATAAGGAAATTACGTAACTTTTCGTAAGAAGATATAAACATCCAAACAAATGGGGTCATAAAGCCAAGTTGACCGTTTGGAAGGGTAAGTTCTGAATTGCGAACTATAAAAGCAGAAAAAAGATCTGACTTCGCATCCTTATAATTCTCTTTCAGCCATGTCCCCATCCTGCCATTCATCCCCTTACCCCCCATATAAGGCGGATTAGCTATTACAACATGATATTTTGGACTCAGATAATCTGCCTGGTGCAATACCTTCAGAACCTTTTTATGGGTATTCATCAAAAACATATTACTACTGATTCCTTGAGTATTCAGTCGATCATAAATCTGGTCTACATTAGTTTCATCAGGACGAATTAAGGAACCAAAATTATCAGCTTCTTGAAACTGATGCAGGGTATTTTGAAAGTGTATAGTGAAAAGATCTCGTCCCACTGCATCCATATAGTTTTTGATTTCACCATTATCAAAAACTATATTTTTCAGTACACAGATATTGGGTTGAACAGGTTTTCTAAAAAAGCGACGATAGGAATCACGAGCTTTCATTGTAAGGGCAAAGGCCGCAAGCGCTCCTGCACGCTCGTCAATCTCAATTCCATAGAGGTTTTTAGTCAAGATTAGAGCAGGTATATCCTTGAGATCATATCCCTCTTCCTCATAGATAGCGTAAAGGAGATCAAAGGTATAAGTCAGCATATGGCCACTTCCACATGCAGGATCACAGATTTTAATTTCTTCCGGCGAGACAATCTTTAGAAAGTCTGTTTCCTGTTCCTCCGGCTTGATATAGTAGTCCATCTTGGTGATTAAACCGGATTGTGGCCGATTCAACATCCATAAACGGCCAAGAGAATTTTCAACAAGGTATCGTACAATCCAGTGGGGTGTAAAAAGCTGGGTGGCAGCCGGAATATTTTCCGGGGTAATTTTTTTATTCTTTTTCAGACCTTCAAAAACCTGATCTTTTTTTTCAGAAATATAAAACTGGTATAACCAGCCAATGACCTCAACATCATGACAATTTTCTTCATGTAATGCGTCCCGCACTGCATGGAGAATGGAGTTTTCCGATAACAAATCTTCGGGGATAAGAAGTTCTGTATAGTCTGCAATCCGTTCGAACATAAAGGGCATTATCGCGTGGTAGCTATTGCAAACAGAAACGAGAAGAAGCCTGTACGCTTCCTGTTGTGGATCTGAAGCGGGAGTTTTATCACTGAGTAAATCATTAATTTTCTGTTGATTTACTTTGAGATTTTCATCTGTATACCCCTGCTTTGCCTCTTGTAGAATCTCAGGCTGTGAAAACCCTTCGGCGGGGCTCACAGTGCCAACCGTGGTATAGCGATTTACATCCATGAAACGAAGCGCACAAAAACGGTTGAACCAGGTGTAGGCAACCTTCTCGGTAACCGTTGCTTCCGATGTTTTTGTAATCTGTTCTTTCAGATCTTTAACTGCCTGCTCTTTTTCACGCAGTTCTGCACTGTCGGTGTGCAGAACAATTTGCAGACGTGCTCCAACCTGTTCAATAAGTTGTCTTCTTGCAACTTGTGCGAATCGTTTCAGTTCGTTGGTATTCATTTATTATTTCTTTTTGACTTAGCCATCTAAAACTTCGAATGACCTTTTTATGAGGTCATCAGATTTACGTGACTACAATTTTTTTACTTCATTAGCTCTGTTTTTACGCATTGTCCAATGCCTGTTGCAGGGCAGTTTTGAAAGCGAGGAAACTTGGCATAGTTATTTTGCTACTGTCAACCCTTAGATCCGTTACCAGCTCACAAAGATCAGTTCTGCTTGTTTGCCCTTCCAAAAGAACATTTAACTCCTCTTTTAGCGAGTTTGGAGAATTATCATTGCCGGATCTTTGTTCTAAATTGTCACATTGCTGGTAAGGCAATTTTTTCAGAGCACACAAGAGCCATGCTTCAGACTTTGGTTTGGGCATCATAGGGACACCACGTTCAAAACCTTCATCACAAAACCCCTTTATCATTGAGTCCCACTTTGCTTGCCAGAGTCCTCGACCTGTTGAGGCAGTTCCGTCTGAATCCCTAAAAAAGATGGCAACCACCGTATCATTTTTCTCAGTCTCAACTTCCATTGCACACATGGCCAATACTCTGGCATTCTTGTAAAAAAAGGTTGTTTCCTTAGGACGTTTTTTTCCTGAGAGTATTAACGGCTTTTTCTTCTTTTTTAATTCTCTTGCCCTTTCTGCCAACTCAGCCTTCGAAACATAGCCATAACAATCACCAGAGTCCACGAAGGGATAGTAAATTTTCTCTTCAGCTATTTGGGAAGCAATAATGGCCATTGGCCCTCTCTCATGCTGATTACCACCACAATTATTACTGTTGTCTGAACATCGCCCAAGGTCGGTTTGTCCTTCACCGCTGAGGAGAAAGTACATGCTATAATTCCTCGTTTACCATGAATTGGATCTCGTCCTGTAGTTCGGTCAAGATTGTGTCAACAAAAACTTCTCCTGGCCCCATAACAGTTAATTTTTCAGCCATTGACGGGATTGCAAAGAAAGGGACAGCTTTTGTCTGACCTTCGAGTGTTTTGTAGAGATAGATCACCCCATCCGTAGCAACATCATCACTAAGATAATTTAAGATAAGTGGGCTATGGGTCGTAACCAGTAGCTGCTTGTCAGTGGTGACTAAACTATCAATAACAAATTCGATAAGTTCAGGATTTATACCATTTTCAATTTCATCAAAAAGTAAAAAACTGTGTTTAGAATGTAACTCTGCCAGGATGGCTATTAAACGCAACATTCCATCATTTACATGACGGGCTTTTGTCATCATTCGCGGGAACAGGCCTTGTGAGCCATTCATGTAACCTTGGTAATTTTCAGTGATTCCCAGCTCTTTCCAGCCTGAACGAAGAGATTTAACACCCAGAAACTCAAGTTGTGGGTAGACTTTTTTCAATTTTGTTGTCAATTCATTCAGATTAGATGGGGCGATTTCATGGAGGAAAGAAGCAAGTTTCTGCCCACCCAACCCAAGTGATCCAGAAGAGTGTCTTGTTCTTTGACGTAATTGTTCCGGGGAGAGCAGATCAAGAGATTGAACTTCTTTCAAAAGATTTTTCAGCTCTAATATGGAAGGCGGCAGCAAATCTTCTTTGAGTACAGATAATATTGAGCCCTCATAGTCAAATGTAATTTTGGCTTTATCTGTTGAGTTGATGTGATATTTCCCATCTTTTACTACTACGTTGTCTTTATACACCTTAATTTCTTCACGGGTGCAACGATGTTTGGAGGGGTTATAGTTCACCTTCCAGAAACCAATTTCCTGGCCTTTGTCACCGGAAAATGTAAGTTTGCAATATATATTACTCTTTTTGGAAAGTTTTGATTTTAGGTCAGAATTTTCCCATTTTCTCTCTGCCAGCCATCCTTCCATATCTCCTATGACAAGTTGAGAGACAAAATCGATACATTGCAGCACGGTTGATTTTCCTGAACCGTTTAAACCAATTAAACAAGTGAACTGCGATAGATTTATTTTGAAATCAAGAAGTGACTTAAAGTTCTTTACTTCAACGGATTTTATTTTCATTTTGATTCTGCTCCTTAAATCTGCACTCGCTTACCTGCGCTAATTTCCTTCAGGTATGCTTCTTTTAATAGTGAAAAGTATTCATCAACATCCATCTCACTCTCAAGAGCCGGTTTGGCAAAATCTACCTTTATATTTCTTCCGACGATATATACCGGCTCTGGTTCCGGTTCGCAGGTTTCTGGTGGTTTGTCATCTTGTTTGGTTCCCGTATATTTTGTATTGGGTTTCTCTTTTTCTTTCTTTTTCTGAGCTGTGGCGATCAGTCGAGCAACTTCTGTAAGAAGTTTAGCATATTCAGCTTCTTCAAAGCTCCGCAACCTGTCTCGTATCACAGCTATCAGATTTTGTTTTTTTACGTCCGCTACCAGTGTAGAAAATGGAGTTTTTAGATTTTCCTGTTCATCAGTGGTTAGTTTTTGAAAATCATTCATGGCCTCAAGTTTATTAGCGAGTGTCAGGATGGTTGTTATTGCTTCCGACTGCTCTTTTGTGAGTTGTAATAGAATCTTTTCTTTGAGGCTGGTCATCAGGCTTTTAGCCTGTTGCATCTTGTTGTTTTTGTAGCAGATGTCACTTGCTAGAAGATCTCGAAGTTGTTCTCCCTTACTACCAGCAACATATGAGAAATTTGCAGACTGTTCTTCTAAAAATGAACGTGTCTCATCAAAGATGGTTTTGGGCGAACCTGACATAAAACGAAAGATGGGGTCGAGAGTGTCCTCCTTCATGTCAAGCAGGTCATCTTCTTGCTTAGGAAGGGCTGTGAGATAGAAACTGTACTCCTTACCGACAAGTTCTTTTAACCTTGTTACAGGCTCTGCAAGTGCTGATAGAAAAGGATATTGTCTGCTCTGCTGAATAAGTTCTTCAAGTTTTTGTAAACGTCCCTGGAATGCTGTACCTGTCTCTTTTGCCAACGGTTTTGCTTCGTTAGATTTAGCCGGGGTGTCAAAAAAATCTTCGTAAAATGTCTTGAGCTGTCGAACCTGTGAGGCAGAAAAATCAATCTGAGGATCAAGTATCACATTGCTGAAACTCTTTGTATTTTTAAGGGCCTTAATGAGCTCCGTTTCTTCAAGGATATTGGAATCTGACCGGGCTTCAATTTTTTCCCTACCCAGAAGCTTTGCTGCTATACATTGAATTGCTGCGAGATACCAGCCGTATGGTTTCAGCTCGAATCTTTCGACCAGGGCCTTGAGGGTTGTACGCACACTGTTTCGACTGTTACCCTGAATAAAAGAAAGCATTTCCTGCTCGGCTTCACTCATCATTTTGTCATCATCGTCTATCAGTGTTGCCACTGAGCGGAGAGAGTTGGGAATATCACTTTCACTGTATTTGATCCCTCTCAGCATGTTGAGGTTTGGGTACGTACGGCGAAGCAGGTCATAGAACCCCAGGGTTATCCTGGAGAGCGGGTCACTACTATTATTCTCAAATTCTTTTAAATTGATATAGAGCTTCGCTTTGCCAAGAAGTTCTTTTACTTTTTCCTGCAACTCCTGATATCGCTCCCGGTTCTGGAAGCTTTTATCCGTTAGAATACGTTTGACTGTCTTCTGTTGGGTCAGTGTCATATTCTGGCGAACATATTTATCTGTCTTTTTATAGAGGATCAGGTCTCTTACCAGGCGGTCATCGGTTGGCATGATTACCAGCAGTTCCGGTTTGCCCATGGACTGCATACTTAATATTGTTTCATTGCCTGCATTTTCATGGAATGGACTGATAATATGAATGGTTAGCTCATGTTCACGGCCGCAGAGACGATCATCAAGCTTGCGGGTGAACGCGTAATCCTGACCATTATCGTCATAACGGATTTTTCGTGTTTTTAAGCTGTGATCAAAAACCAGTTTGGCAAGTTCGTCACCAATATCGCTGTTTTCTATATCTGCATTTTTGATTTCTTCCTCAACATCCTTCTCTTCATCGGTGAGGTATTCATATACTTCACCATTACGTTGGATGTAGGTTTGTTGTTCAAGAAGATTTAAGGCCTCTTCAACGTTCTTTTGCAGGGTTGCAATATCACAATCGAAGTTATCCAACATAAGGATGCTGATATTTCGTAATGTAGCCTTGAATTCTTTGACGTACTTCACCAGAAAGAGTGCTTTGAGTACTTGTACCGCATAGTCATTACCCAGATTTTTTTCAGCAACCAGTATGGCACGCTGGATCTGTGATTTAAGAGCGGTACGAATACCTTCGAACATGAGATCAAAAGTTGCAAGTTCCTTGATGTTTTTCTCCGCAATTCGTATTGCGACCTGCTGGAAAACGCCCAACATGGAGCGTTCACCCACGGAACTATGTTTCCCTTCAAAGGCGTTGTGCCCGGACAGGTTTTGAATGGCTGCCTGAAATAAGGTGAATTGGTAGGGAATAAACGGATATGCGTGGATAAAATGGTCTTGATTCTGGAAATTACGATATGTCTGTGAACCGTCACTGAAATCAAACAGGGTCTTGAAGTTATTTACCTGCTCGTGATAAACGTCTGATAAGGTTTGTACACCATCTTCGTTTTTAAGCAGTAATCTTTTCTGGATGACTTCTGCAACATCGGCACTGGTTAATTTCATCCGATTTGCAAACCTTGCCTGAATTTTGGAAAAGTCATTGCCCTGTTGCATCCCTGCCTCACCAACAACAGCGTTCATGTCTTCCTGGGCTGTGACAATGATCCAGGCTCTGCCTCTGCATTTTGTGGCAAGGCTCTCGGCCACGGTTTGCAGGTTGGTCATTAATTTGATGTTCTCAGCAATATACTGACCGACCTCATCCACAAAGAAGTTCAATCTGAAATTTGGTTCCTGCCCCTCTATATATGCATTGATCTGATCGGCAAAGTCTTCAATGGAGAGTTTGTATTCGCTACGATATTTATCAAGGATGTTTGTGGCGGATGCTTCGCTTGCTCCTGTAGCCTTGCTGTAGGCTTTTGCAATGTTCTGGGCTTCGAGTAAGGCCTGTTCACGACCAAAAGACCAGTCTTGCCCTGCGATGGAGCTATATGCTTCTTTGAAGGACTCATACTGGTTACGGCTATCAAGAGCCCTTTCAAATTGTGCTATATGTCCCTGTTTGCCATAGTAGCCGCACATTTCATCGAATACTTTTACAAAGACAGAGAGTAAGGCATCGATTTGGCTCTTGCTGATTACATCTGCTTTTTGGTCTATATTGAAAAGGATTGATTTTGAGGGGATAGAGGCTGCCTGTTTGAGATCTCCCCTGAGGATTTCATTGCCTGCACATTTGGGTAGAAAAAGGTCGAGGACGGGAGTTCCGTTAATCGCTTTATTTTCAAGGAGAAGGGCGAGTATTTTTAGAAGGTGTGATTTGCCGGAACCGAAAAAACCTGAAACCCATACACCATTTGCCCCCTCATAGTTTTTGTATGCATCCAGGAAATTTTCGAGTCGTTTTTCAACCTCGTTGGTAAGTACATACTCTTCTACTTCCAGCAGTAAACTGGCGTTATCATCAGCCTTAATAACGCCTTCTATAGGGCGGTCTACTTGTTTTGCGAAGATATCCTTTAAAATCATTTTCTAATCCTTTTCTGTTATTGCAGTGTGAACTAGCTTAAACCTCGCAATCAAAGATATTGAATGCCCTATAATATTTGTCATCATGCAATCGGCCGAATAAATCGAGAGAAGCTCCATCAGCCAGGGAGTGAGTATATTCACCCGGAAAAAACATGATGGTTGGTTGTTCTTTTGCCGTGCTTTGGAGATTGTTTAGTACATTGTGAGAGCGTATGTATGGAAAGACCTCTCCAACGCCTGAAATAAACATGACATTAAAAGGATTGGCCTCCATTTTTTTTGCAATGGCTGGGACAAGGTGAGTTTCAGAATCTAGAACCCCTTGGAGTAACTCCTTTAACTGATTTTTATCAACCCCCTCTTCCATATCCAAAACTCGTTGCCAGATATTTCGTTGTTGAAGAATCTCAATAGAAAGATCATACAGATTGATGTGTAGCACTTTAATTCCCTCTTGCTGGAGACGATTCTCCAACTGATTCACCATGCGAGACATTTCTACTGCATATTGCGCTGAGAAGTCACAGATGAAAAAGGGGACTTCATTTCCAAGGCCTTCTTTATGGAGAAATCGCTCACTACCAATAAGTTTCAGGAGGTGAGGGTACATCTCTTGAGGTCTCTGCTTTTGATAATCATAAGCCATCTTGCAATCTTCCTTGTATGTCTGTGTCTGAAACAGGGAGTACGGTCAACCAAGTTGGGTTATCATCTTCGAGAACTTTTGCTAGCTCCAGGGTTAACAGACCAGGGATAATCATATTGTCTGTTGATAAGATTTCAGCTTCCCTCATTACTTTGAAGAGTACTTGTCTGAGTTTTTTCTTGGTGGAATCTGCAAGTTGTTCAAGCTCTTCATGCCATTCAGCCTTATCTTCAAAAAACATGTCATAGTCAGTTGTCTCTAGAACCAGATCCATTTTTAGAAATTTTTCTCGAAGAACTTTTGTCGCAAAATCAGCTATGAATTTATGTCTTTTACATATCGCTACCCAGAGAAGAAAATATTGATCTTGGGTTGAACCTGTAGCTAAAAGATCTAACTCCTTGACTGTTAAACCTTTTAGACGGGAACAAATCTCACGAACCCGTCGAACAGCACTGCTTCTGGTTCTAGCCTGGATCAGGTTGTCAGCGACAGCTACCCTCTGTGTTTCTTTCCAATTTTGTTTATCTTTGTATATATCCAAAACTCGTAAAGACTCGTTGAAAAAAAGCCCTCCTGTGGTAAAGGACATGTTGTATCTATCTTGCGTCACTTTTCAGAGGCTCCTCCAGATTTTACCCATTGATCCACTTCATCTTTCTTAAACTTCCAGAACCGGCCTATTTTGTGCGCAGGCATATTTTTACCGTTTATCCAATTGTAAATGGTGTCTTTACTCACACCGAGATAATTGGCTATTTCTTCAACGGATAACCAGCGGTCTTCCATGTATAACTCCATTGGTAATATTCTAGTCAATTAACCTAACCTACTATATTCCTTAGTATTGATGTTTTGTCAATCTGAATAAACATGATTAGGCTGGAGTAGGGCTGAAAAAGAATGAAATCGAGGGAGGGTTGATGATGCAAGGTTTTGGAAGATAAGCAAAGGAAGTGGGTGGTTAATGTATACGTGTGTGACTCGTGTGTGATTTTGTTTCCAGAATTGTTTATTGAGAGGAAGTTTTTTTAAGCTCGGAGCACAAGATTCCTAATCTTGGTGTCGCGCGTTCGAATCGCGCCGAGGGTGCCAATGCCACAAAGGCTTTACGTCGTGAATTCACGGAGTAAAGCCTTTTTTGTTTCTAGTCAATATTGCCTGCCTGTGCTTCGATATCCTTTGTGATTTGATTATTCAGGGCAAGAGCATGCGCCAACTGATCAAACCATTTTCTTTCTGCTTCGGTATCAATGGGTACACATTGTACTGCCAAGCTATACATCGCCTTGGAAATATCAGGTGACTGAATGTTTCCAGTCAGTTCTGCAATGCTTTTGGGATTACTCATTTCTTTGAGGAGAAAACCGGTTTCCTCCTCACTGAGTTCGGCATCTATAAACCGTTTCAATATCGCTTTTTTTTCTTCATTGTCCAATGTGCCATCTGCATTGGCAGCAGCAATAATGACCTGAATCATTTTTACTGCAAGTTCGTTTTCTTTTGGCGAAGCAGAAGATACAGGTGGGATTGGTGGCGGAGGTGCGGTGTGATTTCTGCCCGGAAGAGGTGGAGGTGCAGAATGTGAAGTGTTCTGGAGTGGGGGCGTTGGTGGTGGATTCGAGATCTGTGTCTGTTTATCCCGCAATATTTCAAAGGCACCAACTCCAAGGCCGATTGCCGTCATCAGTCCGCCATTGGAAGCCAGGTTATTGATTATCGAGCTACTACCAGTTCTGCCCTCGATAGCTTCCTTAACAATTTTTCCTAATAGTTTTTCCATGTTGAACATAAGAGAAGCTCCTTTTTAAAATACGGTTTTTTTATTCGTACATCTCCTCTGCTGTTCTGTCAAACGGTTCCTGCAACGTTATGAATAAAGTTGATCTGTCAAACGGTTATGGTAAGATTGTCGGTAGAGGGGATATGTTGTTTTCTTATACAAGCACTAGTTTGGACTGGCAATTTCGAGTCGAAGGTACAGGTATCATTGGGTCAGGAAAAGTATATGAAAAACCCGAATAGAGAAACAGTCTCACAGCTTGAAGATCTACCTAATATTGGTAAAGCGATCGGTG